>Ga0247805_1000591_pt1 | contig 18439 bp, 11 predicted proteins | sample UWRJL044104R1_FD_180930 | JGI IMG/M metagenome (GOLD analysis project Ga0247805, IMG submission 180930) | Plant litter microbial communities from Arlington Agricultural Research Station in Wisconsin, United States - UWRJ-L044-104R-1 | ecosystem: Environmental > Terrestrial > Plant litter >... | reverse complement strand
CATCAACGCGAGTGGATGACGCGGGCAAGCCGATGGGCGGCCTCGAGCTCGAGCGCCAGGTCTTCCGCTTGCGCAAGCGCGCCGAGCGGGAGTTCAACGCCTACTTCCCGTCGCTCTCCAGCCGTACGCTCGTCTACAAGGGCATGGTTACGACCCTGCAGCTCGAGCCGTTCTACCCCGACCTGTCGGATGACCGGTTCGCCTCGAAGCTCGCACTTGTGCACTCGCGTTACTCGACGAACACGTTCCCGTCGTGGCCGCTCGCGCAGCCTTTCCGCATGATCGCGCACAACGGCGAGATCAACACGGTGCAGGGAAACCGCAACTGGATGCGCGCACGCCAGTCGCAGCTCGAGAGCTCACTCATCGGCGACGTCAAGCCGATCCTGCCGATCAACATGCCCGGTGCGAGCGACTCTGCGTCGTTCGACGAGGTTGTTGAGCTTCTGAGCCTCACCGGCCGTTCGCTGCCGCACTCGATCATGATGATGGTGCCGGAGGCCTGGGAGAACCAGACCGACGTCGACCCGACGCGCAAGGCGTTCTACGAATACCACGCGATGCTGATGGAGCCGTGGGACGGCCCGGCGGCCCTCGTCTTCACCGACGGTTCGCTCGTCGGTGCGACGCTCGACCGTAATGGCCTGCGCCCCGGACGCTTCCTCGTCACCGACGACGGACTCGTTGTTCTCGCGAGCGAGATCGGCGTGCTCGACATCGAGCCGAGCAAGATCGTGCGCAAGGGACGCCTGCGCCCCGGCAAGATGTTCCTCGTCGACACTGTCGCCGGCCAGATCATCGAAGACGACGACATCAAGGCAGAACTCGCTGCGGCCGAGCCATACGCCGAGTGGCTAGACGCTGGTCGCATCCACCTCAAGGATCTCCCGGAGCGCGAACACATCGTGCACACGCCGGCATCGGTCAGTCGTCGTCAGCGCACCTTCGGATACACCGAAGAAGAAGTGCGCATCATGATTATGCCGATGGCACAGAATGGCGCAGAGCCGCTCGGTGCAATGGGTTCCGACACTCCCGTCGCCGTGCTCTCCGAGCGCCCGCGCACACTCTTCGACTACTTCACGCAGCAGTTCGCGCAGGTCACAAACCCGCCGCTCGACTCGATCCGTGAAGAGGTCGTTACGTCGATGAAGCTCGGCCTCGGGCCGGAGCGCAACCTGCTCGCGGCGACCCCGGAGCACGCGCGCCAGATCATCCTCGACTTTCCGGTCATCGATAACGACGAGCTCGCGAAGATCCAGCACTTCGAGACGAAGAGCGGACGCCGCCCGACCGTCACCATCAAGGGTCTCTACCGCGCCGACAAGGGCAAGAAGTCGATGGAGAAGCGCATCGCGGAGATGTGCAACGAAGTGGATGTCGCGATCGAGAACGGCGCACAGTTCATCGTGCTCTCCGACCGCGACTCGAACCGTGAGTTCGCGCCTGTGCCCTCGCTGCTTATGCTCGCGGGAGTGCACCACCACCTCATCCGTAACCAGAACCGCATGAAGGTCGGACTGATCGTCGAAGCCGGCGACGTTCGCGAGGTTCACCACGTCGCGTTGCTCATCGGATACGGCGCCTCGGCGATCAACCCGTACCTCGCGATGGAGACGGCGGAAGACCTCGTTCGCAGCGGCATGATCACCGGTATCACTGCGGAGAAGGCGGTCAAGAACCTGATCAAGGCGCTCGGCAAGGGTGTTCTCAAGATCATGTCGAAGATGGGCATCTCGGTCGTCGGCTCCTACGCGGGCGCCCAGGCGTTTGAGGCTCTCGGACTCTCGCAGGAGCTCATCGACCAGTACTTCACCGGAACGAAGACGCTGCTCGGCGGCATCGGTATCCAGCAGGTTGCCAAGGAGAACGCCATGCGTCACTCCGCGGCGTACCCGGAAGACGGCACGATCACCGTGCACGAACGCCTCAACACGGGTGGCGAGTACCAGTGGCGCCGCGAAGGCCCGCCCCACCTCTTCAACCCCGACACCGTGTTCCGCCTGCAGCACGCGACCCGTTCGCGTCGCTACGACATTTTCCGTGACTACACGAAGCTCGTCGACGACCAGGCCGAAGCGCTGATGACCTTGCGTGGACTCTTCAAGTTCAAGCACGGTTTGCGCCCGGCGGTGCCGATCGACGAGGTCGAGCCCGTGTCATCCATCGTGAAGCGGTTCTCGACCGGAGCGATGAGCTACGGCTCGATCAGCGCTGAGGCTCACGAGACTCTCGCGATCGCCATGAACTCGATCGGCGCGAAGAGCAACACGGGTGAGGGTGGAGAAGACACCGACCGTCTGCTCGACCCGACGCGTCGTAGCGCCATCAAGCAGGTGGCGTCCGGTCGTTTCGGCGTCACAAGCATGTACCTGACGCACGCGACAGACATCCAGCTCAAGATGGCACAGGGTGCAAAGCCCGGCGAGGGTGGCCAGTTGCCGCCCACGAAGGTCTACCCCTGGATCGCGCGCACCCGTCACGCGACTGCCGGCGTCGGCCTCATTTCGCCGCCCCCGCACCACGACATCTACTCGATCGAAGACCTCAAGCAGCTCATCTTCGATGTCAAGCGTGCAAACCCGCTCGCCCGGGTTCACGTGAAGCTCGTGAGCCAGTCGGGCATCGGCGCTGTTGCGGCCGGCGTCACAAAGGCTCTCGCCGACGTTGTGCTCGTCTCCGGCCACGACGGCGGAACGGGCGCTTCGCCGCTCAACTCGCTCAAGCACGCCGGAACGCCGTGGGAACTCGGCCTCGCCGAAACCCAGCAGACGCTGATGCTCAACGGCATGCGTGACCGCGTTGTTGTGCAGGTCGACGGCCAGATGAAGACCGGCCGCGACGTCATTATCGGCATGCTGCTCGGCGCCGAGGAGTTCGGTTTCGCGACCGCGCCTCTTGTTGTCTCCGGTTGCGTCATGATGCGCGTCTGCCATCTCGACACCTGCCCGGTCGGCGTCGCGACCCAGAACCCCGTTCTGCGCGAGCGCTTCACCGGCAAGCCCGAGTTTGTTGTCAACTTCTTCGAGTTCCTGGCCCAGGAGGTACGCGAGTACCTCGCCGAGCTCGGATTCCGCTCGATCGATGAGGCAGTCGGCCACGCCGAAGTTCTCGACGTCAACGGCGCCATCGAGCACTGGAAGGCAGACGGTCTCGACCTCACGCCCGTGCTCGTCGGCCCCGAGTTCGACGAAGACGAGCCGCGCAACAACCGAGTCGGCCAGGAGCACGAACTCGACAAGCACTTCGACGTCGAGCTCATCCGCCTGTCGAAGTCGGCACTCGAGCACGGCACTCCCGTTGTCATCGAGCGCGGCATCCGCAACACCGAGCGTGCCGTTGGCACGATGCTCGGCAACGCGGTGACCCTCAAGCACGGCGAGAACGGTCTGCCAACGGGCACGATCGAGGTCAAGCTCTCCGGTACTGCCGGGCAGTCGCTCGGCGCTTTCCTCCCCAGCGGAATCACGCTGCGCCTTGAGGGCGACAGCAACGACTACGTCGGCAAGGGCCTCTGCGGTGGCGAGATCATCATCCGCCCGGACGCCCACAGCGTCTTCGCCGCTGAGCGCAACGTCATCGCGGGCAACGTCATCGGCTACGGAGCAACGCAGGGCAGCATGTTCCTGCGCGGCATCGTGGGCGAGCGTTTCCTCGTGCGCAACTCGGGTGCAACCGCTGTCGTCGAGGGTGTGGGCGACCACGCTCTCGAGTACATGACGGGTGGCCTCGCGATCATCCTCGGCACAACCGGTCGCAACCTCGGCGCGGGAATGTCAGGCGGAACCGCGTACATTCACGATCTGCGTCCCGAACGCGTCAACCCTGACTCGTTGTCTTCGGGCGAGCTGCAGCTTTCGCCGCTCGGCAGCGCAGACGTGGAGATCCTCACCGATCTTCTGCAGCGCCACTTCGATGAGACCGGATCGGTCGTCGCGAAGGGCATGCTCGACGATGTCGACGCCGCAATGGCTCGCTTCACAAAGGTGCTGCCGCGTGACTACGCAGCGGTCATCGCAACACGACAGACAGCTGTCGACGAAGGTTTGGACCCCGATGGTGACATCGTTTGGTCTCGCATCATGGAGGTAACAGGTGGCTGACCCAAAGGGCTTCCTCAAGGTTCAGGAGCGCGAGCTCCCCGCACGTCGACCCGTAGCACTGCGTCTTATGGACTGGAAAGAGGTCTACGAGCAGGGTGACGCGGCGACCGTGCGCAAGCAGGCCGGTCGCTGTATGGACTGCGGTATTCCGTTCTGCCATCAGGGCTGCCCGCTCGGCAACCTGATTCCCGAGTGGAACGACCTCATGTGGCGCGGCGAGGGTGCTCAGGCAATCGAGCGCCTGCACGCGACAAACAACTTCCCCGAGTTCACCGGCCGCCTGTGCCCGGCTCCGTGCGAGTCCTCGTGTGTGCTCGGCATCAACCAGCCCGCCGTCACGATCAAGAACGTCGAAGTATCGATCATCGACCAGGCCTTCGCGAACGGCTGGGTCACCCCGCACGCTCCCGAACGCCTCACCGGAAAGACCGTTGCCGTCATCGGCTCCGGCCCAGCCGGTCTCGCCGCTGCCCAGCAGCTCACGCGCGCCGGTCACACGGTCGCCGTCTACGAGCGTGACGACCGCATCGGCGGACTCCTGCGCTACGGCATCCCCGACTTCAAGATGGAAAAGAAGCACATCGAGACCCGCATCGCTCAGATGCGCGCCGAGGGAACCCGCTTCCGCGCCGGCGTGAACATCGGCGTCGACATCTCGTGGAGCGACCTGCGTGCCCGCTATGACGCAGTGATCGTCGCAACCGGCTCGACCGTTCCGCGCGACCTCGCAATCCCCGGTCGCGACCTGCTCGGTGTGCACTACGCGATGGATTACCTCGTGCAGGCCAACCGCGTCGGCGCTGGCGACACGGTCAACGACCAGATCAGCGCAGAGGGCAAGCACGTTGTTGTTCTCGGTGGTGGCGACACCGGTGCTGACTGCATCGGAACCGCACACCGCCAGTCGGCACTCTCCGTGACCAACCTCGCGATCGGCAAGCAGCCGGCCTCCGAGCGCCAGTCCGACCAGCCCTGGCCGATGCAGCCGACACTGTTTGAAGTGTCGAGCGCGCACGAAGAGGGCGGCGAGCGTGTGTTCCTCGCATCCACCGTTGAATTCCTTTCCAACGAGGCGGGCGAGGTTCGCGCTATTCGCGTTGCCGAGACCGAGTACCTCGACGGACGCCGCGTGCCCAAGGCCGGCAGCGAGCGCGAGATCCCCGCAGACCTCGTGCTTCTCGCCCTCGGATTCACCGGCCCGGAAAGCGAAACTCTCGCGGCCCAGCTGCCCGTTCCCTTCGACGCTCGCGGCAACATCGAGCGTGACGGCGACTACCAGACGAGTGAGTCGGGTGTCTTCGTCACCGGTGACGCTGGCCGTGGCCAGTCGCTCATCGTCTGGGCAATCGCTGAAGGCCGTGCTGCGGCATCCGCCGTTGATCGGTACCTTGAAGGGGAGACGCAGCTGCCCTTCCCGGTCAAGCCGACCGACCACGCGATCGCGCTCTAGATTTCCACACGCTCAACCACCGAACCCACCACCACACCACTAAGGAACTCATGAGACGCGCGAAAATTGTCGCAACGCTCGGGCCTGCAACGTCAAGCTACGAAAACATCAGGGCCATCATCGAGGCGGGCGTTGACGTCTGCCGCATGAACCTCAGCCACGGCTCCTACGCCGTGCACGAGGAGGTCTACGCGAACGTTCGCCGAGCCGCTGATGACTCCGGCAAGGCAGTCGCAGTGCTCGTTGACCTCCAGGGTCCGAAGATTCGCCTCGGCAAGTTCGCCGCAGGCCCGCACGACCTCGCGGTCGGCGACATCTTCAAGATCACCATCGACGAGGTCGAGGGCACCAAGGAGCTCGTCGGCACCACCTACAAGGGTCTGCCCGGCGATGTCGCCCCCGGCGACTTCCTGCTCATCGACGACGGCAAGGTCAAGGTTCAGGTCGTCGAAGCCGACGACCGCACCGTGACCACAAAGGTCATCGTCGCCGGACCGGTCTCCAACAACAAGGGAATCAACCTTCCCGGTGTTGCGGTCAACGTTCCCGCGCTCTCCGAAAAGGACGAAGACGACCTCCGTTGGGGTCTCAAGCTCGGCGCCGACCTCATCGCACTCTCGTTCGTGCGTAACGCTGTCGACGTCGTTCGCGTTCACGAGATTATGGACGAAGAGGGCATCCGCCTTCCCGTTATCGCCAAGATCGAAAAGCCGCAGGCAGTCGAAGCGCTCGAGGGCATCATTGACGCCTTCGACGCGATTATGGTCGCCCGCGGTGACCTCGGTGTCGAGCTTCCGCTTGAGGCAGTGCCGATCGTTCAGAAGCGTGCCGTCGAGCTTGCTCGTCGTATGGCCAAGCCGGTCATCGTTGCGACGCAGATGCTCGAGTCAATGATCTCCTCGCCCGTTCCCACGCGCGCTGAGACCTCGGATGTCGCGAACGCCGTACTCGACGGCGCTGACGCGGTCATGCTGTCCGGCGAGACCTCGGTCGGCGAGTACCCGGTCATCACCGTGCAGACAATGGCGCGCATCGTTGAATCCACCGAAGAGCACGGCCTCGAGCGCATCCCCGCGCTCGGCACAAAGCCGCGCACCCAGGGTGGCGCAATCACGCTCGCCGCCGCCGAGGTCGCAGACTTCGTCGACGCGAAGTACGTCTGTGTCTTCACCGAGTCGGGCGACTCAGCCCGCCGTATGTCGCGCCTGCGCTTCAAGATCCCGATGAAGGCGTTTACGCCCGAACCCGCGATCCGTCGTCGTATGGCACTCACGTGGGGCATCGAGTCATTCCTCGTTCCGCGTGTTACCCACACCGATGCGATGTACCTCCAGGTTGACGAGATTCTGCTCGGCCAGGGCCTCGCAGAGGTCGGGGATGTCGTCGTCGTCATCTCCGGTTCGCCTCCCGGAATCTCCGGCTCGACCAACGACCTGCGCGTACACCGCGTCGGTGACGCACAGAACGCAGCAGCTCCGGCCTACGCACAGTAGAGCGGTCACGTCCCTTCGGGGCGTGCGAAGGGCGGCTCCATCCGGCACAACCGGGTGGAGCCGCCCTTTTGTCGTGATGGCGGGCTTGTCCTCCGGCTAGGCGGGAGGATCGACCGGCGGCTGCTTCTGCTCGCTGCCGTCGCTCACGTCGGCCTCGGTGGTGCCGAGTTCTGCTTCGCCACCGCCCGTGGCCGTCGACCCGGGGGAGACGGTGCCGCCCTGCTCTTCGGTCAGGCTGTCGTCGCCGTAGCCGGGGTCAACGGGAGGGATGTTCTCTGGAACTGCGTCTGAATAGTTGTTGTCGGAGTTTGTCATGGCGCCGACGCTAGAACCGAAGTCTGGAATTTTGCGCAATTGGCGATTTGTCTGGGCGTCACGTGGGAATCTGCGCGGGTTGGCCTAGCGCAGCCCGATAGCCTGAGAGCACAATGAGAATTTCTTCACTTATCGTTCCCGCTGTATTGCTCGTATCTCTCTCCGGTTGCTCGCTGATCCCGTCGCTTGTGCCCGGTTCCGAGCCAGCCGATGACCCGGCCGCAGCAGGGCACACCTTCGCGCTCGTCGATCACTACGTCGGCGTTGAGGAAGTCGCGGGCGCTGCAATCGAGACCGCGTGCGCCGATCCGGGGGATACCTTCACCCAGGAGCAGGCCGACGCCCGCTGGCGCATGGCCGAGTTGCTCGATGCCTCGGAGTACCCCTCGAAACTCCTCGCTGTGAAGTACTACATCGAGGAGGCGCAGCACCTCGAAGAGTTCCTCATCGACGTTGTCCGCCCGCCCGAGTCTGCGGCGGCAGCCGCTGCATCGTGCGAGATCGATACCGATCGCTGGACCGAAGAGATTGCACGCCAGAAAGACGCCTGCGCCGAGGACACAAACATCTGCTGGAGTCGCGATCTCACCGGTGAGGACGTTGCTGCCCCAACGAAGGCGCTCGACATAACCACATACATAGTGGACGCGACGGGGCCGATCGATGGCACCTACGTCGGCGTTCACGAACTCTTCGAAGCCGCTATCGAGGCTGACTGTGCTCCACGTACTGCGACCTGGACGCAGGAGGAGGGTGACCGGTATCGCGACCTCGCCGAACTCTTCGGTCGCTCCGAGTACCCGTCTGCGCTCTACGCACAGCAGAACAACGAATCACTCGCCGACACCTACGACGAGTTTCTCGTTGACAGGCAGCGAACTCCCGAGTCGACGGCCGCCGCTGTTACCGCCTGCGACTTCACAACGAAGATGTGGACGGAAGAAGTAGAGCGCCAGGAAGCCGCGTGCGCACCGGGCTCGACAAACGCCACGGCATGCTGGAGTCGAGACCTGCGCGAGTAGCCAGGCAGCAGGGAGCGCAGACAGCGCACCGAGGCGACGGTTTCGAGCCCCAAATGGGGGAATGCTCAGCAATCACGCGACAGATACTCTTGAATAATGCACAACTCGCGCGGACGCCGTTGGACGGCGTTTACTGCCCTTACTCTTGCCCTCACTCTCGCGACCAGCGGACTTACGGCTCAGGCTGCCCCCACGCTTGACGATGCGCCGGCTGTTCTCACAACGACGCCCGTGCCCAAGATTTCCGGCACGCCTCGAGTAGGGGCTCCGCTCGTTGCCAAGCCGGGAACGTGGAAGCCTGCCGGGGTTGTCTTCAGCTACTCCTGGGCGGTCAACGGCGTTGTTGTCGAAGGCGCCACCGAGCCAACTTTCCGCCCGACCCCTTCACACAAGGGAGGTCGAGTGACAGCGATCGTGACCGGCTCGCTCGAGGGTTACATGCCAATTTCGAAGACTTCGGCGCGGACTGCGGTCATCGCGGCGGGGATACTCTCCGGTCCCGTTCCGACCGTCACCGGGTCGCGTCGAGTTGGCGAGACACTCACCGCGGCGCCGGGGTCGTGGGCCCAAAGCGAGGCGTCATTCAGCTACCAATGGTTGCGCAATGGCAAGAAGATCAAGAACGCGACATCCGACACTCTGAAACTCGTGGCTGCCGACAAGGCGACTGTCATCACGGTTTCGGTCAAAGCGACGCTGGCGGGCTACACCTCCGCAACAAAGACCAGTTCGAAGAAGGTGGCGAAGGTTGCTGCGGGTGTCATCGTGCGTCCCAACTCCGCGACCATCGAAGGAGAAGCCGCTGTCGGCTCACCACTCACGGCCGCGAGCGATTGGCCGACGGGCGTGGCTTTGTCCTACCAGTGGCGCGTCGCCAACAAGCCGGTCGCGAAAGCAACAGCGGCAACCTTCGTTCCTGCAGCCGCGCACCTGAACAAGGCCGTGTCTGTCGTCATCACCGGCAAGCGCTCTGGCTATACGACGATCACAGTCACGGCAGTCGCGTCCGAACCCGTCGCGCAGGGTGTGTTCAGAACAGCCCCCGTTCCTGCAACGAGCTCGAGCGTGGTCGGAAAACCGATCGTCGTGACAACCGGCACCTTCGCGCCGAAGGCCACTAGCTTCAGCTATGTCTGGCTGCGCAATGGTGTGGCAATCTCCGGTGCGACGAAGTCCACTTACACACCTCAGCCAAACGATCTCGGCGCGACGATCACCGTTGAGCTGACCGCGCATGCGACCGGTATCGCATCGTTGACGCAGACGAGCACTGCGGGTGCGGCCGTTGTACCGGGCGTGCTGTCGGTGAAGACTGCTCCGAAGGTCAGCGGCACGGCAAAGGTCAGTTCCGTTCTTTCGTCGACCAGCGGCACCTGGTCGACGGGTGCCACCTCGTATTCCTTCCAGTGGTTCGTTGCCGACGTCGCTGTGCCCGGAGCGACGTCGGCGTCGTATCTGGTTCGCCCGACCGACGCCGATCGTGTGATCACGGTGCGCGTCACTGCGTCGGGCACCGGCTACGCGGCAGCTGCAGCGACATCCAGCGCTTCACAAAAGGTCGTTGGCAAGGTCTACTCGCTCTGCAGCGCGCTCAATGTGGACTACCCCTACGGCGTTCGCAAGAGCGGAGTAACCTACGACACAAAGGCGGGCGTGCAGACACCGTTTGGGCTCAATGCTCCGTTCGAGTCCACATCCGTGTACACGCTCAACAAGAGCCGCGACGGTGACAAAGACGGCATTGCCTGCGAGGGCGCGACAAGCGAACCGCCGGTAGCACCGCTGGCGCTCACAAGCACTCCGACTCCGACCATCTCCGGGCAACCGTCGGTCGGCTCGACATTGAGCACGGTGAGTGGTTCCTGGCAGCCCGCGCCCGTAGCACTGAACTACCAGTGGCTCGCGAACTCGGTGCCGATATCTGGTGCCACTGGCCAGACCTACACCGTGAGCTCCTCAAACCTCGGCTCAACCATCGCCGTGTCGATCACGGGGTCGAAGACCGGGTACACATCAGTCACGAAGACAAGTGCAAACACCGCGGCGGTTCAGTCAGCGCCTTCTGGGCCGATCGTCATCGGTGGAACTCTGACCGCCGACACGGTTCTCGACTCAACGAATCCCAAGGGATATCGCGTCACGAGCGATCTCGTTGTACCCGCTGGAGTCGAGCTCTTGGTTGAAGAAGGGACTGTCGTCAAGTTCAACGCTGGTTATGGGCTGACTGTGTATGGCTCGTTGGTGAGTTCGGGCACGGCGCAGAGCCCGGTGGTGTTCACGTCGGTGAAGGATGACACGGTTGGTGGTGACACGAATGGTGATGGTGTTGCAACGACTCCGGCCGCGGGCAACTGGGGTGGTATCTCGGTGGCTGAGTTTCAGCGTGCTGGCTCGTTGACGTTGGATTACACGACGGTTGCGTTCAGTGGTGGAGTCTTCACGGGCTATTCGACGGCAGACAAAGTCGTGGTTCGGAACTCTGTGGTGAAGAACTCCTCCGGCGCGGGGATCTCGGTGAGTGTTTACCGGGCGGGTCAGGACAATGGCACCGCGGTTGTTGAGATTTCTGACACCACGGTCCAGGACACGGCTGGCCGGGGAATTTACGTTTCGGCGTCGGGTGATCCGGTCGGGGAAGGCACGCAGATCCCGGTTCCTGTCGTGCAGAACAACACGGTCAATCGAGCTGGATCGGCGGCGATCGTTGTTTCCGGCGAGACGCTGGACGGGACGTTGTTGCGAGGCAACGCTGGCACGGGCAGCAAACCCAACCAGATTCAGATTGATGGAACCATCACGACGTCTCTTGCTGTTCCTCTGGGCGGGCTTCCGTTGGGTATCGGCCAAAGCTCGGGTTCGGGTCTCACGATCGCCAAGGAAGCGAGCATGACGGTCGCTGCCGGATCCATCATCAAGTCTTACAGCTACGCCCTACAGGTTTATGGCTCGTTGGTGAGTTCGGGCACGGCGCAGAGCCCGGTGGTGTTCACGTCGGTGAAGGATGACACGGTTGGTGGTGACACGAATGGTGATGGTGTTGCAACGACTCCGGCCGCGGGCAACTGGGGTGGCATCGGGGTCGTCGGCAGTGGGAACGGCGTTAATAATGGCTCGGTGAATCTCACCGGTACGACACTGAAGTACGCGACCATTGCTCTTGAAGTCTCGGGGGGCGCGGAAGCTTACGTTCGGGGTTCGTTCGTCGGGTCACAGACGGCAATTTGGTCCGACGGAACGCTCGTTGATGCGCGCGACATCGACTGGGGGTCCGCTGCGGGTCCGAGTTCGACCGATGTGGTCGGAAGCGGAGTCGTCACGTTGCCCTGGGTTGGGTATGTTGCGCCGCCACGACCAGCAGTAGCAACTCCTCAGCCCGTGGCTTCGGGAAACAATTCGAGCTGCGCAAAGTACACAGTTTTTGGGCTGAGAGGCTCGGAGGAATCGCCTCAAGGCGAATACACGCCGTCACTCGGGCTCGGTGGCACCTGGGCGACACCAAGCTTTAGCGGGACCACTGATGGGTTTGGCAACTACAACACGCAGGTCTTCAATACTTTCAAGCAGGTCAACGGCGGCACTATGAAGCAGATCGCCGTTCAGTATCAGGCGCTCCCAGTGCCCGTTGTCGACAAACGCGTCACGCCCAACCAGTACAACGACAGCATCTTCGACGGTGCCGACAAGTTGATCGCGCGAATGAACCGGGAAGAGATTGACTGCCCTTCCACCAAGTTCGTTGTCCTCGGTTACTCACAGGGCGCCCTCGCTGCTCACATAGCGTTGCGTGTCCTCGACAAGACAGACCAGCAGATGCTTGCGAAAGTAGTCGGAGTTGGACTCGTTTCAGATCCGGGCCGCGTCATGGGCGCCAACGAGTCCTGGTGGAGGACAGCATCCTACGAGAACGGAACGCTCTCTCAAACGGTTCCCACACTGGCCCAGAACGCGAGCGCTGGGGTTTGGGCAAGTGCATTCCTGATGACAGCGTCCGCCAATGGTCCGTTGCCCGACGGTGTCGCCGCCAGGACCAAGGCGCTCTGCCACGCGAAGGACGTTGTGTGCGGGACATACCTGACCGCGGGAATCAAAGAGCACACCAACTACACGGCCAACGAGCTCGTTGCCTTAGGGCGAATGCTCGCTGCCGACATCAACTGACGGGACGCATGCGTGTGCCACGCGCCGAATCCGGCGTCGGGCGAGCGTGAGCGCGCGACATCCATTCGCCTGAAAATATTCTTGTGCCGGATGAGGGACTCGAACCCTCACGTCTTGCGACAAAGCATTTTGAGTGCTCCGCGTCTGCCATTCCGCCAATCCGGCGCACAACAACGTTTAGAGAATACCGTAGGGTGATAACCGTGAGTGACCAGGAAGCAGTGTCTACAGCGCCTCGCCGCGTTGTTGTGGCCGAAGACGAATCCCTTATCCGTATGGACATCGTGGAGATCCTCCGCGACAACGGTTTCGAGGTGGTTGGTGAGGCCGGTGACGGCGAAACAGCCGTCGCGCTCGCGACCGAACTGCGCCCCGACCTCGTCATCATGGACGTCAAGATGCCCCAGCTCGACGGCATCTCCGCGGCCGAGCGCCTCACAAAGAACCACATCGCGCCCGTTGTGCTGCTGACCGCGTTCAGCCAGAAGGAGCTCGTTGAGCGTGCTTCAGAGGCCGGCGCTCTCGCGTATGTCGTCAAGCCGTTCACGCCGAGCGACCTGCTGCCCGCGATTGAGATCGCGCTCAGCCGCTACACCCAGATCATCACGCTCGAGGCTGAGGTCGCTGACCTCGTCGAGCGTTTCGAGACCCGCAAGCTCGTCGACCGCGCCAAGGGACTCCTCAACGAGAAGATGGGGCTCTCGGAGCCCGAGGCTTTCCGGTGGATCCAGAAGGCCTCGATGGACCGTCGCCTCACCATGCACGATGTCGCACAGGCGATCATCGAGCAGCTCTCCGCTAAGAAGTAAACGTGGCGGGCGAACTTCAGCTCGCGCTCGCCCACGAGCTCACCCCGGACAACGCTCCGCTCTTTGCCGCGGACATTGTGGCGCAGGCCGCATCGCAGGGGATCGTTCTCGACTACTCCGCAGCAACAATCGACTATCTCGACTCGGTTGTCGCGAGCCTGCGTGCCGGGGGAGTGCTCGTCGAGCAGGTGCCCGAAGTGCTGTTCGGTTTCGGCTGCGTTCTCGGCCAGTGCATTACTGGAGCGAAGTGGGTAGCTGCATCATTTGCGGTTCCGATCGGTCTTCGGCTGATGGATGGCGCGCTGGCAGATCCCGTTGGCCACGCGTTTGCGACGCTCGCCGCCCGTGACACGTTTGCGGCGTTCTACGAGCGGTATGCCTGATTCGGTTGTGGTTACCGGCGGCGCCCGCGGTGTGGGTGCCGCGATAGTCGCCGAGTTGCGGGCCGCGGGGCTGCACGTCGAGACCATCGACGTGCTCACCGGGCAGGATGCCGGATCTCTCGAGGATGTGCGACTCGCGGCGGCACGCGCCGAGGCCGTTGCGCCCCTGATCGGCTGGGTCAACAACGCCGCAGTCTTCGAGGATGCGCTTGTGCACCTCGACCCGCACGCCGTGCTGGCGGCCGTGACAGCGAACCTCACACCGGCCGTCGTGGGCACTTCGGTCGCCGCGGCGCACTTTCTCGCGCACGCGCGTACCGGCTCCATCGTCAACGTCTCGTCGCACCAGGCGCAGCGCCCCGTCGCGGGGGCGTTGCCCTACGCAACCGCAAAGGCAGCGATCGAGGGGCTCACCCGGGCAACGGCCGTGGACTACGGCCGCCACGGCATCCGGGCCAACGCCGTGGCACTCGGCACAATCGAGACCGAGCGGATGTCGCCCGCCGTGCGTTCGACCGCGGGCGAGTTACACGCGCTCGGGCGCTACGGCTCGGCGTCAGAGGTCGCATCTACCGTCGCGTGGCTGCTCTCGGACGCGTCGTCGTTCGTCACGGGAGCGGTCATCCCGGTAGACGGCGGGCGCGCGATCTTCGGGCGCGACCCGGAGGAGCGGCTCTAGCGGTTGTGCAGCATGGTCGACAGTCTCAGCAGCTCGGCATCCGTGACGCCCGCACTGCTCAGATACTCTGCGACGTCGAGCCCCGCGAGCCAGTCGCGAAGCGCGGCGGTGCGCTGCGACATCCATTCGTCGAGTTCTTCGGAGGTCTGCGCAAAACGTCGATGGTGCCCGGGGTCGGTGCGCATCAGCTCATTGGCGGCACGGAAGGCATCTTCGTAGTCGCGCACTATCGCCGCGTGCTCGACGCCGGTGAGCGAGAGCAGCATGGCGACGATGATGCCCGTGCGGTCCTTGCCGCCCGCGCAGTGCACAAGCACCGCACTTTCGTCAGCGACGATGGCACGGAAGACTTCAGCGAACTTGCTGGGGTAGAACGCGAGATTGTCGGCGTACGAGCGCGGGTGGTCGAGCCACGGTCCGCAGACCTGCATAAATGCTTCGTCTTCGGGGTCTTCTGTTGGCGCGTTGATAACCCGCGCGAACGCGTAAGCCGACGCCGCCACAATGGGATGCTCGGGCAAGCGCTGGGTCTCGGAGGGCGCGTTTCTCAGGTCGACGATCGTCGTGAGTCCGTCAGCCGCAGCCTGCTGCCAGCCCAGGGTAGTAAGCCACTCGGGAGCCCCGGAGCGATAGACGCGCCCGCCGCGCGTACTGCCGCCGGCAACGAGCGGCAGCCCGCCGAGATCGCGCAAGTTGAAGGCGCCGTCCCAGAACACTGTGGGCTACTGGTCGCGCAGCATATTCGTCATGCGCACTGTGGAGAGCCGGCGGCCCTCGTCGTCGCGCATAACGATCTCGTGGGTGGCGAGGGTGCGGCCCAGAACAAGCGCGTCGCAGGTCGCAGTGACCCAGCCCTCCTTGATCGAGCGGCTGTGCGTCGCGTTGATCTCAATGCCCACGGCGTAGCGGCCGGCACCGGCGTGGATGGCAGACGACACCGAGCCGAGAGTCTCAGCGAGCACTACATGAGCGCCGCCATGAAGCAACCCGATCACCTGGGTGTTGCCCTCGACCGGCATCCGTGCCACCGAGTGCTCGGCCGACAATTCGATGAACTCGATGCCCATCTTCTTCGCGAGTGAGCCGCCTTCTGAAGAGATCAGGCGTTCTACGAGTTCAGCCGGCATGTTCTCGGGAAAGGTCGTCATTGCATCCTTTTCGGGGGAGTTGTCTGTCGGTCGTCGCAGCTAGGCTGGCTGCGTGTCGGACATCGAAAAGCCTACCCTCATGGTCATTGACGGCCATTCCCTCGCCTTCCGGGCCTTCTATGCGCTGCCGGTTGACAGCTTTCAGAATCGGGAGGGCCAGCACACAAACGCGATTCACGGCTTTATCTCGATGATGCTCAACCTGCTCAAGAATGAGAAGCCCACGCACCTCGCCGTAGCGTTCGACATCTCCCGCTACTCGTTCCGCACTCGTGAATACCCCGAGTACAAGGGAACCCGCGGCGAGACGCCGGCCGAGTTCGTCGGGCAGATTCCGCTGCTCGAAGAGGCCCTCAAGGCAATGGGCATCACAACGCTGTCGAAAGAGGATTACGAGGCAGACGATATTCTCGCGACCCTCGCGCACCAGGGCTCGGCCGACGGCTTCAAGGTCTACGTCGTCTCGGGTGACCGTGATGCGATCCAGATGATCGACGACAACGTCACCCTGCTCTATCCCAACGCGCGGGGTGTTTCAGAGCTCAAGCGCTATGACGCCGTCACGGTTATGGAGCGATACGGCATCGAGCCGCACCAGTACCCCGACATCGCTGCTCTCGTCGGTGAGACAAGCGACAACCTCATCGGAATCGACAAGGTCGGCGAGAAGACAGCCGTCAAGTGGATCCAGCAGTTCGGCTCTCTGGCTGGCGTTCTGGAGCACGCCGATGAGATCAAGGGCGTCGTCGGCGAGAAACTGCGCGAGCAGAGTGATCGCGCCATCCGAAATCGCAAACTCAACCACCTGCTCACAAACGTTGAGCTCTCGCACAAGCCGAGCGACCTGCTGCGCCAGCCGATCAACGAGACCGCCGTGCGTGAGGTGTTCGACAAGCTGCAGTTCAAGACGCTTCTCGAGCGGGTTATCAAGATCGCGCGCGAAGAAAGCGGCGAGCCGGAACCGACCGCTGAGGCCGCGGCAGCGCCGACGTCCACGGCGCCGCCTGTCAAGACAATGGTCGACGAAGAGCTCGCGAAATGGCTCGACACCGTTTCGGCGAAGGGAACCACCCCGCTTGGTCTCCGCGTCGAGTCGCTCGACGGCGTCGTCACCGGCCTTGGCATCGCGAGCGAGACCGACTCGGCCTACGTGCCGTGGGCTCCCGAGCGACCCGACTACGTCGCTCTCGAGGCGTGGCTCTCGAGTGACGCCCCGAAGTTCCTGCAGGGGGCGAAGCGCCAGCTCAAGCTGCTGCGCAAGGCCGGGCTCACCTTCAACGGACTCGCCTTCGACACAAGCCTCGCCGCCTGGCTGCTCAAGCCGAGCGGCAAGGGTGACGACATTGCCAGCCAGGCCTACGACTACCTCGGCGAGACGCTCCCGGTAGCGAACCCCAACCAGTTGCTACAGGAGGAGGAGGCGCTCAGCCCGGCCACCGAGGCGTGGTTCATCCTGCGCATCGCCGAATACCTCACCGGCAAGCTCGACGAGGGGTCGAGAAGCGTGCTGACCGAGATCGAGCTACCGATCGTGCCCGTTCTTGCGACGATGGAGCTCGACGGCGTCACGGCCAACCGCGAGATCCTCAGCCGACTGAACTCCGAGCTCGGCGTTACGGCCAACGACCTCGCGCAGGCCGCGTACAAAGAAATCGGACACGAGGTCAACCTCGGTTCACCGAAGCAGCTGCAGCAGGTGCTGTTCGAAGAGCTCAACATGCCCAAGACCCGGGCAAACAAAACAGGCTTTTCGACGGATGCCGCGAGCCTCACCGACTTGCAGGAACAAGCGCCGCATCCATTCCTTGACCTGCTTTTGCAGCACCGCGATGCGACAAAGTTGCGCCAGATCGTCGAGACGCTGGAGAAGTCGGTCGATCCGAATGGCCGAATTCACACGACCTACGACCAGACCGGCACAACTACGGGCCGCATCTCGTCGAACGATCCGAACTTGCAGAACATCCCGGTGAAGACATCGGTGGGGCGCGAGATCCGTTCCGCGCTCGAGCACGGCGCCGAGTTCGAGACACTTCTCACCGCCGACTACTCCCAGATCGAGATGCGCATCATGGCGCACCTGTCTGGTGACGAAGGGCTCATCGAGGCCTTCCACAGCGGCGAAGACCTGCACCGGTTCGTCGGTTCCCGCATCTTCCACGTCGACCCGGCAGATGTCACGCCGCTGATGCGCACAAAGGTCAAGGCCATGTCATATGGACTCGCCTACGGCCTCAGCCCGTTCGGGCTCTCGAAGCAGCTCCGCATCGACACCAAAGAAGCCAAGGCGCTGATGACCGACTACTTCGAGCGCTTCGGCGGAGTACGCGACTACCTGCGCAGCGTCGTCGAGCAGGCTCGCGTCGACGGCTACACAACAACGATCTTCGGTCGTCGCCGCCCGTTTGGCGACCTCACGAGCAACAACCGGGTGCTGCGTGAAAACGCCGAGCGCCAGGCTCTCAACTCGCCGATCCAGGGATCCGCCGCCGACATCATGAAGATCGCGATGCTCGGCGTCGCGACCGATCTGCGCGAAAAGCAGTTGTCATCGCGGCTCCTATTGCAGGTGCACGATGAGCTCATTCTCGAGGTTTCGCCCGGCGAATTGGATGTCGTCACCGACGTTGTGCGTACGCGCATGAGTGCCGCCGCCGATCTTCGAGTGCCTCTCGAGGTGCAGGTCGGAACCGGCCGCAACTGGGACGACGCGGCACACTAGAAAATCCCCCGCCTAACAGCTTCGCGACACGCGCGGCTGAAGGCTGGCTGTGAGTTGACAAACAGACACAAACGGACTTACATAAACCGAGAACAACATTTGGGTTGCTCTGTTTGGTCTAGTTTTCTGAGGGTCGATGTACGCACCGGAGCGTCAT
>Ga0247805_1000590_pt1 | contig 18444 bp, 15 predicted proteins | sample UWRJL044104R1_FD_180930 | JGI IMG/M metagenome (GOLD analysis project Ga0247805, IMG submission 180930) | Plant litter microbial communities from Arlington Agricultural Research Station in Wisconsin, United States - UWRJ-L044-104R-1 | ecosystem: Environmental > Terrestrial > Plant litter >... | reverse complement strand
TTGACGTGAATCATGCCCTTGATCCACAGAATTCAACCATGGTAAGGGAGTATATCTGCCACTTCTGGAATATCACTTTATCCAATAACAAGGACGGAAGGTCATATATATTTATTGATCTTGATTCGGATAGCCTTGCTAGACTTGGTAATAATTTAACCAACACTTTACTAAGAAACGCGTTCAGGATTACCCAGTCAGAAGAGAATACCGAGGGTATAGAGTATGCACTCCGGGTAAATTATACACCCAGTAACATCCAGAACTTCTTTTACAGAAGGGTGGTTGAAGGTGACACTGAAATTTGTACGGTAGTCACAGAAGACAAGCTGGTAACGAACTGATCATTTAGTTCACTACTATTACCAAATCAACAACCTCAACGGAAAAGGCATTCACTTGAGGTTGTTGCATTATTGTTTGTTATATTTGCGTACATAACTAAAAACGGAGGATAAGCCTATATAGATTTAAATTACAACTGAGAATTACTTTAATTAAGATATGAGCGTTAGCTTAAATGTCCTGCTTTAGGAATCGGCAAAATTCAACAACACAGGGACAGATAAGACGAACGTCTACGCTATGAGCGTGGGCGCTGTCTTGTTTGTTGTGTAAAGGTTTTTGCCGAACCTCTAAAGCGCATTCAAGTTCAGTCCCGCGCTCATTGTGTTTATATAACAGCCAATCGGGGATTCATTGGCTCTATACTCAAATGAACTTAAAACCTTCCATTATTACCGCATCATTCCTAATGATGCTAACGTTCTCCGGTTGCAATGAAGCCAAGGAGGAATCAAAAGAGCCTAAATTGGAAAAGCCAAAAGAAACTCTAGAACTACCTGTTCAAATGATTAAAAGTCCTGACGGAAGCTATTACTTCCCGGAGAACATACATCGCCCTAAGTCTGATAAAGATTCACTTGTATGGGTTAAACCGTCTGACCTAAAGTAATCGCTATGGAGACCTTAAACAACAGCACTAAAGCCAGAGGGGTAATAAATGTAATTATTTGCATAGCATTAACTATTACAATAGGACAGCTAATTGTTAGCCAACCCATTACCCAACAAACATCTTCATTACTTGGCATTGATAATTTAAAAACCTGTGCCTTCCTTACAGCATTTTTACTCTCTACAACTCTATCAATGATAATTACCTTCTTTATAGGTCTGATGATATCTGGAGCAGATAAAGAAGCAACAAAAGGGTTTACTAGTAATCCAGTGTCAAGATTATTCTGCTATATCGGCTTTGCCACTTGGGGTATAGGTATATTAATAGGAATCATTTCATATCTACAAAACCTAGCGAGCGGAATATGAAAACAATAAAATACACATTAGGATTGGCAATACTTACCATGCTTAGTTCTTGTACCTTGATAAACCTTGGGCTTGCATATCTTGGGTATTTAGTAGTTGCGATTGTTGTTGGTGCAGTAGTCATATTCTTATTTAGCATATTAAATGGAATTACAAACAGTTTTGCTTGGTCTGCGATATTGACATTTGTAATAACTTTATTCATAATGGCACTAGTTTTTAAATGGTGATTTATGCTGATCTTCTACCCAATAATTCTGATCTCCGCAGTAGTATTGTTCTATATTCTTGGCAAAAGGAATGGAACGGAGAGAGAGGTAATCAAGACTGTTACCCAGTATACTGGACAGCCAATCAGCAACTACAATGACGAAACTGAAGAACAATATTATCTGCGGTGTCATAACTTTATTTCAGATTGCCTTACTAAAAAGGAGGTTAGATATCATTCTTCAAATGACTATAAATCTTTTGTGGTGACATTTGAGGATAGAGACGGCAGTACATATGCCCTCAATTTTGAAGCTTATTACAATGGTGGTAATAGCTACATAATGTTCTATACTAAGATACTCGAAAGAGTGCCGGATAACAAGCTTGTTGAAACATCGGAGTTGATAAACAGACTTAACAATGCGCTGATTTTAGCAACATTACAACTGGATTACGAACACAGGGTGATCGAAAGCATATTAATCTACCCGAATGGTGGTCAATCTTTAAATGAGGATTACTTTCATTTCTACCTTACATCTTTAGTTGCATCAAGGCCAACGAAGCTCGCATTTAGCAAAGTTATAGAAGAAGATGCTGAACCGGCATTGGTAACGATTGATTATATTGCATCGTAAGGTAATGGAAGTGCGAAAGAAAACTTTGTATAAGAGTCACAGAGATTGTGGCTCTTTTTAGTTACTTTACCTTTCTATAAGTACATATTGGTTTCAGTTAATAAACATTAAAGCTTTATTATGAATATTGAGGATATACGTGCCGTGGAGATTGACTTTGTTGACCTTGAAGAGGTTTATATGCCTGCTATTGTTTATAAATACCGAACTTGGAATGTTGGTGATAGCAATAGCGATAACGTTCTTTTAAAGAATCAATTATTTTTAGCTTCTCCCTCGAGTTTTGTCGATGAGTCTGATTGCAGGATTCCAATAAGATATGATTTACTTACGGATCAAGAGATTCTGATCTGGTCGGAGCGAACGGCTAGAAGAATGTTCCCTAAATACAATGATGATGCGATTAAACGCGAAGTTCAGCATTATATAGGAAGAATTCCTTTTCGTAATAAGGAGAAGATGAATCAATATGATGAGCAAGAATGGATTGATTATAATAATAATGCAGGTGTCTTAAGTCTTTGTATCCAGTCTTTAAATGAAGATATGTGGAAAATGTATGGTGATGACCACAAAGGCATCTGTTATGGTTTTAGTACAATAGAACTTATAAGGGGATGTAACTTAAAAGGCGGTGGAGTTGTGCGATATGTTAATGAATTGCCTATTATACATCCTTTTGAAGATACTATACTTAAAGCTAACAAAAGAGTTTATTATAAATTTAATAGTTGGTCATTTGAGGAAGAATATAGGATTAGGGACTTTACAGAGCAAAACCAAGACCCGCGGAACAGAATAAAAACTTATCCCGATCATGTTCTCAAGGAGGTAACTTTAGGTAAAGATTTCGACGATGGGCAGATTCCAGTTATAATAGAGCATTTGAGGTCTAAAGAAGTTCAACCTACTCTATTTAGATGTGTGGTCGTGGACAACCGACTAACAAGGGAGCATTTAAATTATTAATCATTCCTAAATGAAGGCTTTCGCTCTATTGGTGCTTAGAGAGGGAAAGCCTTCCTCTAGTCATGGTTTTTGCGGTTGAACGACTGTTTGTGCCTTCCATTACCAAAACTGCGGATAGTTCGTTCTATCAATAAGCCTGTGGTGTTATCAAAGCCACACGCCGGAAATATGGTACTCCGCAACGACTAAGCTTGCAGAATGAACGCCAGAAATGTTCAGGCGATCAGCTAGGTTTATTCAACCTGGCTTCTCTTCATCACTATATTTCTGTCATACATTCTGCTTTAAGCAAGCGGGTTGCTTCGTGAAAGCACTCCCTGTATTATAACATTCACTGCGTTCAAAGTTATAATTCAGAAGCTTTCCTTATTCAGCTCACCTACGCAGTCTCTCAGGCTGCACAGCTTGCATACTTCAAGCTGCTTGTGTATAACATAGTCAAAGTCGTACTGCGTACTTCTCCCTTTGACACCTTCGATCCGTTCGCAGGCGGTGAGCAAGCTAATATTAATGGATATGTAATAGGTTGTATTGATTGAAATGCGGCCTATACCGATAAATTGCTATCTTTAATGATGGACTATCTTTATCACTATACATCTATAGAAAACCTAGCACTGATTCTTAAGTTTAAAACAATCAGGTTTACTCCCCTAGATCAAGTTGACGACAAGCAAGAGGGCATAGCAAATGACGTGGATAATTATGGCCAGTTCGTCTTCGTTAGCTGCTGGACAACTGAGGTAAATGAAAATATTCCATTGTGGAACATGTACAGCAAAGATATGTCAGGTGTACGTATCGCTTTACCACGGCATCCCTTTTGGTATTATTCGCCGCTTAACAACCCTGAGCGTGTTGAAAGCTATCCATTTTCGGGCAGTTCCCTTTTAAGGACTATACATGTTGACGGTTGCCATGACCTCCCGTGGGGCGACAAGTACTTAATTACTGTTGAGTATGACCGAAATGAAACGATTCCACCTGAGGTCGTGGAAGAACTCAATGATGGTAACAGTATTTTGCATCTCGGCAAGTTAGGGAAGTTCAAAGATGGTTGTTGGAAGTTTCAACAAGAGGTAAGATATCGCATCGTTTTGAGGCCACTTGGCGGTATAAACCTCTGCGAAGATGGAAAGTATAGGTCATCAAAAGTTATGAAGCAGAAATTCATCGACATTCCGATACGACAGGATGCGTTTGAAAGCATGCAAATAATGCTTGGCCCAAGGCATGTTGAAGCGAATAAAATCATATTGGATGCACTCCTAGATACTTATAATCGTAATGTTAAGCGAGATATTATAAGCTCACTTAACATAAGAAGTCGTACGTGATATAATTCTAGATCGCGACTCGCAACAACCCTCTGCGCACATTTTCACCTCAACTCGCAAGCGGTGAGCTAGCATTTATATTTATTAGTGCGATTCCCTTTTCTATTAAGGTATTAGTTTGACTGGAGCATTAGTCTATCGGCAAGTTTGCAGCCTCAAGAACTTCCGCTCTATCTTGGTTGTTTAACCAAATTGTAAACCCTTTATCTACTATGTTTATTCTGAGATTACTAGAGTCATAGTCAATGATAATTGGAGTTATTCCTTTTTTTATTTGAAGTGATGCTACCGAGTTAAGGGCTTGCGTTAAATTACCCGGATTTAAGTTCTCTCCTTTTGGATGCTTATCGTTAAGTACTTTTGATATCTCATTCCTTCTAAGTCCAACTTCTAATTTTTCTAATGGGGATGTTAATAAAGAGTACAATATCCATTTATGCATCTCCAAATCTGTGGCTTGAAAGCCATCTATAAAGCTTGTAATAAATTTATTATATCGACCTGCGTGTTGATATATGACGTGTTGTATTAATTTTTCTATATCCTTACAATCAAGGACAGTCGTTTCGCCCTCAACCGTTTGTTCAATTGAGTTGATTTTGCATAGTTCATAACAAACTTCTTGAACAATGTATACATTTTGAAGACTTTCTTGGATCAATTTAACTTTAGCAACTTCATCAAACTCAATATTTAAAAGCATTTCTCCATCTGAAATAAGTTGAAAAAGCTCCTCAGTCGACCAGTTATCAGCATTAACAGACTTGACTCTTCCAGATAAGTCCCCATTAATAGCAATTAGTCGATTTTCTTCCAGCCAAACTCCAACTATAATAAACGTGAAAGAAGAATTTTCGTGGAATGCTTTTAAAGCAATCGCAAAGTCATTCTGTGTTTCTTGCTTCAAATAATGGAAGTCTTCTAATATTATATATTTATCTAACTTTAATCCTATTAGCGCTTTAATAACATCATTTACATCCTCTGGATCAAGTTCAAGGGGAGCCTTTTCAGTTTCCTTACCCTTTTCATACTCGCCTTCTGTCTCTCCCTCAGCTTTCGCAAATAAGTTCCACCCAACAGTAACTTTTACTTTAGCCTTTCCAGTAGTTGTTTTCTTATCAGATACAGTAATCTCATAGCCAGCTTGCTTAAGAATATTAATGTGTATCTGTGATAAATCCCATTTATTGCTACAGTGGATAATAATATATTGGTCTTCACTTAGGTTCTTTTTTCTAAGTGAGGTTTTCCCCTGTTTTGAACTTCCATAGATAACTACGTGGTGTTTTCTATCTAACGAATCAACGAGAATTTTGTCAGCATCCCTATTTACATAATTTAATGGCAGATCTCTCTGTATTCCGAAGACCTCTTTAGTTAGATTAATTTTACCCGTCATAAGTTGTGTATATTGTGATGCAATGCTTTCAAATATAACAAAGTTATATAATTATGGAAGATAATATTAATTCCTCCACAAAGGTAAGGCTTGTCCACTCAACACGTTTCAAGAAATTCCGGCATAAACGCTCCTGTGGCCACCGCACCACCTATTTATTCCGTTGCTTCTTGACTTAGTTTCGTTGAAAGCTTGGTCGGGTTCTATAATTAATAATCATTATGGAACAACAGTTATTAAAGGTGGCAGAGGTTGAACTCACCTATAGGCCAAATTACAAACCTTCGGAAAGACCGAAAATCGTGAGTTCTAAGCAAGCGCATCAAATATTCATAGCGCACTGGTCACTAGGCCAGATTGAGTATCTGGAAGAGTTCAAAATTCTCTTACTCAATCGAAGAAACAGAGTTCTTGGGATCGTTGACATTTCAATTGGAGGAATTTCCGGCACCCTAGCCGATCCAAAAGTCATATTTGCTGTTGCATTGAAGAGTGGGGCAAGTGGTATTATCCTCTGCCATAATCATCCTAGTGAGGAGTTAGAACCAAGTAATGAAGATTTAAAACTTACACGTAAACTACAGGAGGGAGCTAAATTGTTAGACATCGGTATATTAGACCATTTAATAGTTAGTAAGGACAGCTTTTATAGCTTTGCTGATGAGGGATTGATATGATCTAATCGTACAATCTGTACAGCATTTTGGAGACTATGTTCGTCGGTCAAAGACGTCGTTAAATTGTAAAATTAGTAATAATAAAAGGGAAAAAAAGGGGAGAAAGTACAACTCATTTATCATGTAAACTAGCTTAGAATACTAATCTAGAGCATGTGATTGGAGATGTGAGAGGAAGTTTGTTGAATAAATTAATGAAATAACATTCTATTTCTTTCTAGGTTCTGATTATTATTAACGGTAAATTTGCGGCTCAAATAACACACCTAATGAGTGACTCGATAAAACACGAATGCGGAATAGCCTTTATCCGCCTTTTAAAACCTCTCTCATACTACCAGGAAAAATACGGTACTGCACTTTACGGCCTGAACAAGCTTTATCTTTTGATGGAAAAACAGCACAACCGCGGGCAAGATGGCGCCGGTATTGCAACCATTAAACTTGATGTTAAGCCAGGACACCGTTACATCAGCAGATACCGCTCTATGGCACAAAATGCTGTAGCAGATATTTTTGGGTATGTGCAGAACAAGTTTGTAGACATCCAAAATGAGACGCCGGAACTGATGCAAGATGCGGAATGGCTAAAACAAAATGTAAGTTTTATTGGTGAGGTATTGTTAGGGCACCTGCGTTATGGAACACACGGTAAGAACAGCATCGAAAACTGTCACCCCTTCCTTCGTCAGAACAACTGGATGACCAGGAACCTGGTAATTGCCGGAAATTTCAACATGACCAATGTGGATGAGTTACTGGAGCAGTTATATGAGCTTGGTCAGCACCCAAAAGAGCAGGCGGATACCGTAACCGTACTGGAAAAAATTGGTCACTTCCTGGATGATGAAAATCAGCAGTTGTTTGATCAGTATAAAAAAGAAGGTTTGGATAACGTAGAGATTACTCAAAAGATCTCTAGAAACCTGGACATTGCTAAAATTCTAAAACGCTCTGCAAAAAACTGGGATGGAGGTTATGCCATTTCCGGAATTGTAGGTAATGGTGATGCTTTTGTTTTGCGTGATCCTTCTGGAATCCGTCCGGCTTATTACTATGCTGACGATGAGATCGTGGTAGCAGCTTCTGAAAGACCAGCGATTCAAACGGCTTTCAATATTCAGTTTAAAAATGTTCAGGAAATTAAACCAGGGCATGCGCTAATTGTTAAAAAAGACGGTACCGTAACTCAAGAAGAATTCAGAGAGCCTGCAGAAAAAAGAGCGTGTTCATTTGAACGGATCTATTTCTCCAGAGGAAGTGATGCCGAAATCTATAAAGAAAGAAAACACCTGGGTGCATTATTGTGCGACCAGATCTTAAAAGCGGTGAGTGCTGATTTGAAAAATACAGTATTCTCTTTCATACCAAATACTGCAGAGGTGTCATTTTACGGAATGGTAGACGGTCTGCATGCTTATATCAGGGATTTCCAAAAGGATGCTTTATTGCGTCGCAAAGATATTCTGGATGATACCGCACTTGATGAATTGCTTTCTATGCGCCCAAGGGTAGAGAAACTGGCCATTAAGGATGTTAAATTGAGAACTTTCATTACCCAGGATGCAGATCGTGGCGATATGGTTGCCCATGTCTACGATACGACCTATGGTGTAATTAAAAATCATACGGATACGCTGGTTGCCATTGACGATTCCATCGTAAGGGGAACAACTTTAAAGCAAAGTATCATCAAAATTATTGACAGGCTGCATCCTAAAAAGATTATCATTGTATCTTCAGCACCACAAATCCGTTATCCCGATTGCTACGGTATTGATATGTCTAAAATGGGACAGTTTGTAGCCTTCGAAGCAGCGATTCAATTGTTGAAAGAAAGAGGCCTTGAGCATATCATTGAAGAGGTTTATCAGAAATGTAAAGCTTCATTATTATTGCCTAAAGAAGAAATCGTAAACCACGTAAAAGATATTTACAGACCGTTTAAACAGGAAGAGATTTCTGCGCAAATCACCAAAATCATTACTCCGGAAAATATCAATGCGGAAGTTGAAGTGATTTATCAGACACTTGATAACTTACACGTGGCTTGTCCTAATCATACCGGAGATTGGTACTTCTCAGGAAATTATCCAACACCAGGTGGTAATAAAGTAGTGAATAAAGCTTTTGTAAACTGGAAAGAAGGAAATAACCAGCGGGCTTACTAGGCAAAAAAGCTGTACTGTTCTGAGTCTGGCATCTGAGGCGCTGAAAAAGCGCACAGCGCCTAGGCCTCTTCACAGTAAGCATTTTTGCATCCAACTAGGCGGCTTGTATAGTGTGTTAACTGGGCGGCTTGTTTGGCGTCCCTTAAAATAAATGTAAAAAAAAGACCTGTTACGCGTTGTAACAGGTCTTTTTTTTACATTTAACGATGTATTATTTTTCCCCTTTACACTTTATAGTGCTTCAACAACACCTCTACAAACAGCCGAATGGCAAAAATGATAATCACGGCGCCTGCAATCCTGTTGAGGTTCTGTATGGTCTTTTCCTTGATGCGGTATCTTAATTTAGCAGCATAATATGTTTTTACCCCATCTACGGTAAGTTGTGTTGCCATGGCTACAATAAAGAATACAACTTTCTCTGCCATGGTTAAATGCAGCTGCACTGAAACAATACCACCTACCATAATCCAAAACATTAAGGTAGTAGGAGAGAGGAGGCACATTAAAAATCCTTTGAGGATATAACCCCGCTTTTTAATCTTGGCGATTTCGCTGACATCGTAACTGACTTTCACCTTATGGAGCAGGTAATACAACCCGATCCCAAATAAAAAAAGGCCTCCAATGATGCCTATATACTGAAAATATGTTGATTTATAATTTACAAACTGTGCGCTGAATATGGTGAGTGCGATGAAGATGATATCGCTAAAGACTACACCAATCGCCAGAGAGAAACCTGCTTTAAAGCCCTTTTCAATGCTGGTCTTGATCATCGAGAAGAAGACCGGACCTGTTAAAAAAGAAAATAAAATACCCGCTCCTATCCCTTGTAATATTGCTTCAAACATCCACCTAACGTATATATATTATTGTGCTAATATGCAATTTTAAACATAAAGTGCCCCTTTTTTCTCAATGAATTTTGTCTGGGGCATTATTTTATTTTTGTCTAAGTTTGACCTTACTTAGCATCCGGGCCAATAAATAACTTAACTTAAACGCTGTTGATGCCCATTAAGTATCGAAATTACAAGGAATAGTATGACTACAAATAATATCAGAACAAAACCAAGCTTCAACCATATTTTTATGAATCTGGCCACCGATCTGGCCGGTCGTTCACATTGCGTACGTGCTCAGGTGGGTGCTGTTTTAACCAAAGACACCAGGATCATTTCCATTGGTTATAACGGTCCGCCACCAGAAACACACAACTGCGATGAAGAGTGGCCGGAGGATGGCTGTGCCAGGGATTCCAGGGGAAGCTGTTCCCTGGCGATACATGCAGAGGAAAATGCCATTCTTTACGGACTAAGAAACGGTTCCAATATAGAAGGTGCAACCCTTTATACCACTTTATCGCCGTGCATTGCCTGTGCCCGTTTAATTTTATCCTCGGGAATTAAAACCGTATATTTCAAAGATTCATATGCGGCCTATAAAGGCCTTCCAAGTGATGAAGGAGTAGATTTTTTGAGCCGGTTTGGCGTAGAAGTCATTAAGTATTCTTAACTTTGGCCATGCTAGAAAAAATCATTATTCTCGATTTTGGTTCCCAATACACACAATTGATTGCCCGAAGGGTACGTGAGCTAAATGTTTATTGCGAGATTCATCCATTTAATAAGATTCCTGAACTCTCAACTGATGTAAAAGGAATTATTCTATCAGGTAGCCCTTATTCTGTCCGTCAGGAAGATGCACCGCAGGTAGATCTGGGTCAATTTGCCAAATACCCGACCCTGGCTGTTTGCTATGGCGCACAATACATCGCTCAGCATTCCGGAGGTGAGGTTCAGCCTTCCTCTACTCGTGAATACGGACGTGCAAATTTGAATTTTGTAGCTACAGACAATAAATTATTGAAGAATATTGCCTTAGATTCGCAGGTATGGATGTCACACGGTGATACGATTACTAAAGTACCTGAACACTTCGAATTGATTGCAAGTACAGATAGTGTTAAAGTGGCTGCTTACCAGGTAAAAGGTAGTGAAACTTATGGTATACAGTTTCACCCTGAAGTTACACACAGCATCGATGGTAAACAATTGTTAGAGAATTTTCTAGTAGACATTTGCGGATGTAAACAAGAGTGGACCCCATATGCCTTTGTAGAAACTACAATTGCAGAGCTGAAAGCGCAACTTGGAGATGATAAAGTGGTCCTTGGCCTTTCAGGTGGTGTAGACTCCAGCGTTGCCGCGGTTTTATTACACAAAGCAATCGGGGCAAATTTACATTGTATTTTCGTAGACAACGGATTACTTCGTAAAGATGAATATGCTGCCGTATTGGAGCAATATAAACACCTTGGTTTAAACATCAAAGGCGTAGACGCTAAAGAACGTTTCTTAAGCCAGCTTGCCGGTGTTACCGATCCTGAGTTGAAGCGTAAGGCAATCGGACGTGTATTTATCGAGGTTTTCGATACGGAAGCGCACCTGGTTGAAGACGTGAAATGGTTGGCACAAGGCACAATTTATCCGGACATCATTGAGTCTGTATCTGTAAATGGTGGGCCTTCAGCAACCATCAAATCTCATCATAATGTTGGCGGATTGCCTGATTTTATGAAACTAAAAGTAGTAGAGCCATTGAAAACTTTGTTTAAAGACGAAGTAAGAAGGGTAGGTACTTCTTTAGGACTGGAGCATTTCATCATTGGGCGTCACCCTTTCCCTGGACCAGGTCTGGCCATCCGTATTTTGGGTGAAGTGACTGCCGAGAAAGTGGCGATCCTGCAGGAAGCAGATGCAATTTATATCAATAATTTGAAAGAAGCTGGTTTGTACGATAAAGTATGGCAGGCCGGAGCGATATTTTTGCCAGTTCAATCTGTAGGGGTAATGGGAGATGAGCGTACTTATGAAAACGCAATCGCCCTGCGCGCTGTCGAGTCTGTAGATGGTATGACTGCCGATTGGTGTCATTTACCATATCCGGTGCTTGCTAAAATTTCCAATGAAATCATCAACAAAGTAAAAGGAATTAACCGCGTAGTATATGACATTAGTTCAAAACCACCAGCTACCATTGAGTGGGAATAAATACTGGCTGATTTGCATGGTGGGCATACTCTTGTCCGCCTGCTCGCCAAAAATAAAACCCGTAACTAAAAAGCCCGAAGTTCCAAAAGAGGTAAAAGTTCCGGAAAAAACTGTGAGCAGATTTTCTGAGGCCAACATTGCCCTGCTCGTCCCTTTTCGTTTAAATGAAATTAAACTTAAAACTGCTGTTAAAGCCGATGTGGAAAAAGCCGCCATGGCCATCGACTTTTACCAGGGTTTTAAATTGGGTGTAGATTCGGCTGCTGCAGTAGCGGGTCAGAACTTTAAACTCAAGGTTTTCGATACCCGGGATAGCAATACTCAAATTGAAGGAATTATTGAAAACGGAGGTTTAATTGGTACCAATTTGATCGTTGGGCCGGTGTATCCCGATGGATTAAAATACATGACCAATTATTCCGTTACTAAAGGTATCCCTGTGGTTAATCCATTGGCCGCCTCTCAGCCTGCGGAATTTAACAATCCCAACCTCATTTCTATTGTCAATAACATAGATTTGCATGCGCGGAAAATAGGTGATTACGTTACCAGGACTTATAATCCGGCAACAACCGTTGTGGTATTGATCAACCCCAAGTCGGCAAGCGATGAAGTGATGGGCGCGCCATTGAGGCAGTATTTTTCTGCCAAACCCAATTTTCAGTTTCAGGAATATGGTTCCGTTTTTACCCTGGAAACCAAATTACAGAAAGGGAAGAAGTACGTGATCCTATTGAGCTCGTCCGATCGCAAATTTGTGGTTCCAACACTGGATAAACTCATGAAAATGAAAAGGGTAGGTTTGGATGAAGTACTTTTTGGACATCCGGATTGGGTGAAACAAAATTACAATACCGATCAGTTACAGGCCTTAAATACCTATGTAACCTCATCTTACAAGGTCGATTATACCCGCTCTGAGGTAAACGTCTTTATCAAACAATACCGGGCTTTGTTCAATTTTGAACCTGGAGAATATGCTTTTAAAGGTTTTGACATTGGTTTTTACTTCGGTAAACTGCTGGCTCAGCACGGACAAAGCTATTTGAAACACCTGACTAAAGATAAATACAAAGGCCTGCACAATACTTTCAGCTTTGTTCATGACAATGCGCTTGGGTATATCAATACCAGCTTGATGCTGTTACATTATAAAAACTTTGCTTTAAACGTTGTAGAATGAGGGTAGAACACCAGGTTAGGGCTTTTGAACAAATCTTTAAAGAATATGATGGCGTAAATCCGCTACATCGGTTTTTGTTTATGTATTATAAACAGCATAAACAGATGGGCTCGTCCGACAGGCGTTGGGCTACACGCTATATCTATAGCTTTTTCCGATTGGGTAAGGCCTTAATTCAGGAAAACCCCTTATTGCGTTTGACCATTGCCGATTTCCTCTGCAACGCGGATGCAAGTTTGGTGACCAGTACTTATTTGCCTCAACTGGCAGAACAGGTAGCACGCCCAACAGCAGAGAAAATTGAATTGATCCAAAAAGCGTATCCAAAGTTTAAATTGGAAGATGTTTTTCCTTTTCATGCAGCCCTTTCCAAAAGCATAGATCAAAAGCTGTTTTTCGCCTCCTTTTTTGTACAGCCAGATTTGTTTATTCGTTTAAACCCGGCTTTTGCACAACAAACCTTCGAGGCTTTGAAGCAGCATGCTGTGCCTTTTAACTCCATTACTGAATACACGCTGGCTTTGCCCAATGGCACCAAACTGGAACAGGTCCTGCCGGTACAAAAGTATTATCAGGTGCAGGATTTATCTTCGCAGCGAACTGGTAACTTCTTTAAACCACAGCCATGGGATAAATGGTGGGATTGCTGTGCAGCCTCTGGAGGTAAATCTCTGTTGCTGCATGCATTGGAACCTAAAGTGGAACTGCTGGTCAGTGATGTTCGGGAAAATAGCTTAAACAATCTGGACGAGCGTTTTCAGGAGGCTGGATTAAAGCAATATCAAAAGAAGGTGCTTGACTTACTTCAAAATAATGATCCTGACCTGCACCATTATGAATTTGACGGCATTATACTGGACGCTCCATGTTCTGGTGCTGGTACCTGGGGCCGTACGCCAGAAATGCTGTATTACTTTGAAGATCATAAAATCGAATATTTCTCCAGGCTACAAAAAAACATTGCTGCCAATGTCATTAAATACCTCAAGCCCGGTAAACCATTAATCTACATTACCTGCTCTGCATTTGAACAGGAAAATGAAGGGGTAGTCAATTGGATGCTGGAGAACTTACCGCTGGAGCTTGAAGAAATGGAACTGGTTAAAGGCTATACCCAAAAAGCAGATACCATGTTTGTTGCACGGCTGATTAAAAAAGCATTATAATCCGGTATTGTTTCTGAACAATTTGATGGCAATTGCCAGAAGAATAATGCCGAAGGCTTTGCGCAATACATTCAGCCCCGATTTTCCAAATAGCTTTTCCAGGCGTTCGGTGTTTTTCAACACGAAATAAACAAACATCATGTTGATCATAATACCTACAATTATGTTTTGGGTAGCATATTCTGTTTTTAGCGATAGCAGGGTGGTCATCGTACCTGCCCCTGCAATTAAAGGAAAGGCCAACGGAACAATAGAAACGGTTTCAGGAGCATCACCTTCTTTAAAAATGGTTAATCCCAATACCATTTCAAGTGCAATTACAAAGATCACCATTGACCCGGCAATCGCGAAGGATGCTACATCGAGGTTGATAATTTTCAGCAGGCTTTCTCCTGCAAAAAGGAACAAAATCATCAAAACTGTCGCTACTAAAGTTGCCTTCTCCGATTCAATATGGCCAGCTTTTTTTCTGAGTTCTATTACAATTGGTATAGCACCCAGAATATCAATGATGGCGAATAAGATCATTGAAGTTGACAGGATTTGACTGAAATTAAATTCCATACACAGTTTTTTTATGCTACAAAAGTAACGCAAATTTTTCGATAAAATAAAACGGAGTGTAGCTGCATAGTTACACTCCGTTTTTTATGGTCAGACCAGTAGTTTTATTGCTGGCCGCTATTTTTTATAGTCGTTTCTGATCTTACTGTGTTTTTTGCCGTATACATAGTAAATGACAACACCCAGGATCATCCAGATGGCTAAACGTTCCCAACTTACAATCGGCAGGGAAGCCATCATCAGTACGCAAACCAATATGCCCAATATAGGCACCAGAGGTACCCATGGTGTACGGAAAGGTCTGGCTAAATTCGGTTCAGTTTTTCTCAAAATCAATACACCAATGCAAACCAGAGAAAAGGCGAAAAGCGTACCTATACTCACCATATGGCCCAAATCTGATACCGGTACAAATCCGGCAAAAAGACTAACAAAAGCCATAAATATCAGGTTGGTTTTCCATGGCGTTTGATTTTTAGGGTGAAGATCTGAGAATATTTTTGGCAACAAACCATCTTTACTCATACTGTAAAACACACGGCTTTGTCCCAATAACATCACGAGGATTACAGAAGTATAACCAGCCAGGATCGCAATCATCAGAAAGCGGTTTAAAAAGGTATAGCCTGTTTGAGCAAATGCAGTCGCAACAGGTTTGGCATCACCGGCAAACTTGGTATAGTTTTCGAGGCCAGTCATCACATAAGAGAAAAGTACATACAACAGGGTACATACGATCAATGATCCGATAATACCAATTGGCATTCCTTTTTGCGGGTTTTTAGCTTCCTGTGCTGCGGTACTTACAGCATCAAAGCCAATAAAGGCAAAGAATACCACACCCGCACCACGCAATACACCACTGATTCCAAAATGTCCAAAATCAGCACTGGAGAAGAAATCGAAGAAACCGATCTTACCAGCTTTCACCGCATCTTCTCCTGCATTTGGCGGTATGAACGGATGGTGATTAGCCGAATTGATGAAACCCCAGCCCAAAGCAATAAATATCAGTACCACGGCTACTTTTACGATAACCAGGATGTTGTTTACTGCCGAAGAATCCTTAGTGCCTTTCATCAGAAGCAGCGAAAGCAGACATACAATGACAATCGCCGGAATGTTTACAATTCCGCCCTCCCAGGGGCCATGCAAAAATTTGTCGGGAAATTGGATTCCAAACTCTAATAGGAACTGGGAAAAATACTGCGACCAGCTGGAGGCTACAGTAGCCGCGCTCAGCGCATATTCAAGCACAAGGTCCCAGCCGATGATCCAGGCCATAAACTCACCCATGGTAGCATAAGAATAGGTATAGGCACTTCCTGCAACAGGAATCATGGAAGCGAACTCTGCATAACACAGTCCCGCAAAACCACAACCAACTGCTGCAATAATGAAGGACAGGATTACCGCTGGACCTGCGTTATCAGCTGCGGCTATTCCAGTCAGGGAAAACAAACCTGCCCCGATAATTGCACCTACACCAAGGGCGACCAGGTTGAAGCTGGTCAGCGATCGCTTTAATGTACCTTCGCCACTCTCATTTGCTTCTGCTAATAGTTGCGGAATAGATTTTTTAAATAGCATATTTTAGTTTAATTGTTAAGTGTCGTGTTTTTATTGTCCATTTCTGATTTTACTATGTTTCTTGCTGTAGGCGTAGTAGATCACCACGCCAAGTACCATCCAGATGCCTAAGCGTTCCCAGCTTACAATCGGAAGGGAAGCCATCATCAGTACGCAAACCAGGATACCCAATATTGGTACCAATGGAACCCAGGGTGTGCGGAAGGGTCTCTGCAAATCTGGCTCTGTTTTTCTCAGGATCAACACCCCAATACAAACTAAGGAGAAAGCAAACAAAGTACCTATACTCACCATGTGGCCCAAGTCAGAAACGGGTACAAAGCCAGCAAAAATACTCACAAAAACCATAAACAATAGATTGGTTTTCCAGGGTGTCTGATTTTTTGTATGTAAATCTGAGAATAGTTTTGGCAATAAACCATCTTTACTCATACTGTAAAAGACGCGACTTTGTCCCAGCAACAGCACCAGGATCACAGAAGTATAACCGGCCAGGATGGCGATCATTAAAAAGCGGTTTAAAAAGCTGTAACCTGTCTGCGCAAAAGCGGTTGCTACTGGTTTTGCGTCGCCAGCAAATTTGGTGTAATTTTCAAGGCCGGTCATCACATAAGAGAAAAGTACGTACAACAGGGTACATACCACCAGGGATCCGATGATGCCAATCGGCATACCTTTTTGCGGGTTTTTAGCCTCCTGGGCGGCGGTACTGACGGCATCAAAGCCGATAAAAGCAAAGAACACGACACCTGCACCACGTAAAATACCACTGATACCAAAGTGCCCGAAATCCGGACTGGAGAAGAATTCAAAGAAGCCTTTGGTGCCTGCTTTTACAGCATCTTCACCAGGATTGACAGGTATGAATGGTTGATGATTGGCCGGATTGATGAAACTCCAACCTAAAGCGATGAATATCAGTACTACAGCAACTTTTACAATAACAAGAACATTGTTTACAGCTGAAGAATCTTTTGTACCCTTCATCAGCAATAAAGAAAGCAGACATACGATGATGATTGCGGGTAAGTTGACGATACCGCCCTCCCAAGGGCCATGTAACAGTTCTGCCGGGGAATGTATGCCAAATTCCAGTAGAAACTGGGAAAAGTACTGCGACCAGCTGGAAGCTACAGTCGCTGCGCCTAAAGCATATTCCAATACCAGGTCCCAGCCGATAATCCAGGCCATAAACTCGCCCATAGTGGCATAAGAGTAAGTATAGGCACTTCCTGCAACGGGTATCATGGAGGCGAATTCAGCATAGCAAACACCTGCAAAACCACAGCCCACTGCGGCAATAATAAAGGATAGGATTACTGCCGGTCCGGCATTATCTGCTGCGGCAATGCCCGTCAGCGAAAATAATCCTGCACCTATGATGGCCCCAACGCCTAAGGCGACGAGATTGAAGCTGCTTAGCGAACGTTTTAAAGTCCCCTCGCCGCTCTCATTTGCTTCAGCCAATAGTTGCGGAATAGATTTTTTAAATAACATATACAGTTTTTAGGTTAGTTTGGTTTTATGAATGTTAGTTTAATGTAAAATTACTCAGTACCAAACCTAAATAAAATATATTAAAAAATAAAAGGGATTCGTGTTAGAAATCCCTTTTATTAAATATTGACTGTCACATTAATGTGGTGCATTCTGAATGGCCTTACTTGTCAGTTTATTCATTTCTGTTTGCATCGAATCCAGCTCTTTTTGCAATTGCTGATTTGCAGCATCCAGGTGTCCGCTCATTTTTAGTTCTGTTTTAACTACCGTTTTTGCAGAAAGGTCATCACGAACTGCCACAGCAATATATGGGGCAATAACCAGCGACACGATAGACATCAGTTTGATCAAAATATTCATCGATGGGCCAGAGGTGTCTTTGAAAGGGTCGCCTACAGTATCACCTGTTACCGAAGCTTTATGAGGTTCTGATTTTTTGTAAAACATCTCGCCATTGATTTTCACTCCTTTTTCGAATGATTTTTTTGCGTTATCCCAGGCTCCTCCGGCATTGCTTTGGAAAATACCCATCAGTACACCTGAAACCGTCACTCCTGCCAGTAATCCACCTAATATTTCTGCCGAACTTACGGTAGGAAATACGCCCTTAAAGCCGAAACCAACAATGATCGGTACCAGGAGTGCAATG
>Ga0247805_1000587_pt1 | contig 18453 bp, 22 predicted proteins | sample UWRJL044104R1_FD_180930 | JGI IMG/M metagenome (GOLD analysis project Ga0247805, IMG submission 180930) | Plant litter microbial communities from Arlington Agricultural Research Station in Wisconsin, United States - UWRJ-L044-104R-1 | ecosystem: Environmental > Terrestrial > Plant litter >... | reverse complement strand
CCCATATTTTTACTGGCAACTTTCGCACTGGAGTTCGTCCATCGGGTCGACGGGCACGGAATATTCTTCGAAGCTACGGTCCATTACGCGTCACCCTTCGGTGCGAGTCCGCCGAAACCACGGCGAGCGGGCGCAGGCGCCTGCGGCTGCGCCGAGCCGCCAGGCGAGGTTTCGAGTTGAGCGGCACTTGCGGCGCCGAAGCCCTTCTTCGCGCCGGAGCCAATCTCTTCGCTCTTGTTGACCTTGACCGTCGACTGCTCGGCGGTGTGGCGCGGCTTCATGTGCAGGTAGTACGTCGTCTTGACGCCGCGCTCCCATGCGGACATGTAGATGTCCATCATGTCGCCGAGGTCTCGGGTTTCGAGGTACATGTTGCGGCTGATCGCCTGGTCGATCCACTTCTGGGCGCGAGCCGCGACCTCGAGGAACGCGTACGGCGACAGCTGGAAGCTCGTCTTGTACGTGGCCTTGATGTCGTCCGGGATGGACTCGATGTTCTGGATGTCACCCTGGCTGCGCAGGATGGTCTCCTTTGTCGAGTCCCAGATGCCGAGCTTCTGCAGGTCGCGCACGAGGTTGCGGTTGACCTCGAGGAACTTGCCGTTGGATGTCGCGCGGCTGAAGATCTGCGAGAACTGCGGGTCGAGGCCGGGTGTGGTTCCCGCAACGAGGCCGATGGAGGCCGTCGGTGCAATCGCCATCAGGGTCGCGTTGCGCATTCCGCCCTTGACCTTGAGACGCAGCGCATCCCAGTCGAGGCGCGTCTTGCGGTTGACCTTGATCTCCTGGCCACGGTCGGCTTCGGTGAGCGCGATCGAGTCGAGCGGCACGAGGCCCTCCGACCAGCGGCTGCCCTCGAAGTTCGGATAGGAGCCGCGAACCTGAGCGAGGTTGGCGCTCTCGTCGATTGCCGCGTAGGAGACGTGCTCCATGATCTCGTCGATCAGGTCGTACGACTCTTCACTCTCGTACGAGATGCCGAGGCGCTCGATGATGTCGGTGAAGCCCATCACTCCGAGGCCAACCGCGCGGTTCTCGCTGTTGGAGAAGTCGGCTTCCTTGACGCTCGAGCGTGTGATGTCGATGAGGTTGTCGAGCTGGCGAACGGCGAGGCGTGCGCTGGCTTCGATCTTCTCGAAGTCGACGGCAAGCGAGCCGTTCTCCGCGTCGAGCATGTGCTGCGACAGGTTGATCGACGCGAGGTTGCAGACGGAGACGTTGTCTTCGTCCTGCGGGAGCGTGATCTCGGTGCAGAGGTTGGAGAGGTGGATCGTTCCCGTGTTGTTGTTGAGCGCACGGTTGTTGATCGTGTCCTTCCAGGTGAGCCACGGGTGGCTCGTCGTCTGGAGGGAGATAAGGATCGACTTGAACTGCTCGCGAGCGCCGATCTTCTTGAACATGTGCATCTCGCCGGCTTCGGCCTTTGCAACGTATTCGTTGTAGCGGGTCGAGAACGCCTGGCCGTAGAGCTCGTTGAGGTCCTGAACCTCGAGCGGGTCGAAGAGGTACCAGTCGTCGTCGTTCTGTACACGCTTCATAAACTCGTCGCTGATCCAGACGGCGGTGTTCGCCGTGCGGGTGCGACGGTAGGGGTCACCCGAGTTCTGACGGAGGTCGAGGAACTCCGGGAAGTCCATGTGCCAGTTCTCCATGTAGAAGCACAAGGCGCCGAACTTCTTGCCGCCACGGCTCACAGCACGAAGGATCGAGTCGATCGTGTGCATAAAGGGGATCGGGCCGGTCGAGGTTGTGTTGTTCGAGCGGATGGGCGAGCCCTGGGCACGCAGCTTGGTCACCGAGAGGCCAATGCCACCGGTTCCCTTCGTCAGCCACATCACGTCGCGCGTTGTCTTCGCGATGTGCTCCATGTCGTCCTGCATCTCCATTACGAAGCAGTTGGCGAGCTGGGGGTAGATCGTGCCGGCGTTGACGAGGGTCGAGCCCGCAGCGAGGTACTCGAGGGTCGACATCTTCTCGTAGAACGCGATTGCGGCTTCGTTGGGCTTCGCCTCGTTGAGCGAGAGGCCCATGGCGATGCGCATCCAGAAGTACTGCGGAACCTCGAGGGCGTCGCCGTTGCGACCCTTGATGCCGTAGCGGTTGTTGAGGGTAACAACGCCGATGTACTTGAGGAGCTCGTCGTGGGCGGGCTCGAGGTGGTCGGCGAGAAGTTCGAGGTCGAAGAGTTCGGTGAGGCGGGAGTCGAGGAGCTTCTCTTCAACACCGCGCGTGACGTTCGCGGCGAAGTGCGACTTGTGCAGGCTCTTGAGCTCTTCGGCGGTCGTGTAGTCGCCGAGCACGCGCTTGTAGATGGTCTTGAGCAGGAGGCGGGCGGCGACGATGTCGAATGCCGGGTCGTCCTTGACGTTCTGCAGCGCTACCTGGATAACAGCTTCGTCGAGCTGCTGGGTGGAGATGCCGTCGAAAAGGGTGAGCTCAAGCTCCGAGGCGATCTGGGTGACCCAGGTGATGTTCTCATCGAGACCGGCACTCGCGTGCTCGATCGCGAGGTTGATCTTGTTGGCGTCGTACGGCTCTCGCTCGCCATTGCGCTTGACTACTGTGATTCCCACGTTGCTCCCTCGAAAACTTTGTACAAAACAGTCGTAATGACTGGAAATGGCCCTAATCCCGCTCACCCGGCCCGGGCGTTCCACCACTATATATCGGGGGTACGACACTCGTCGAACCCTAGATGTAGTGGGCGTGTCATCCACAGGTGTGGATAACTTCGCGGAGTTGTCCACAGCCTGTGGGAACTCCCGGCGCTAAGCTAAAGCTCTTGTGAGTAGCTACAGCAGCCTTCTAAAAACCCCCGGTGTCGCCCGCATTATTGCCGCGCAGCTCACCGCCCGGTTCCCCTTCGGCATGCTCTCACTCGCCTACCTTCTGCACATCGAAAGAGTGCACGACTCCTACGGTGCGGCCGGCCTGGTTCTCGCCGCCACGAGCATCGGGCAGGCCATCGCCGGACCGCTCACGAGCCGCTGGATGGGCGTGTGGAGCATGCGCAAGGTGCTCGTGCTCACCATGATCGTGTGCGCGACATCCATCGCCTGTATGGCATTTATCGAGATGAGCGTGCCGATGTACATGGTCGTCGGGTTCATCGGCGGGCTGAGCATGCCGCCGATCCAGCCGGCGGTGCGCACGATTTACCCGAAGATGGTCAACTCGACGCAGCTGACAACCCTTTTTTCTTTGGATGCCTCGGCACAGGAAATCATCTGGGTCGCCGGCCCCGTGCTCACGACCTTCGTCGCAACCCAGGTCTCTACGGTGCTCGCGATTGTGATCGCCGGGGTCTTTCTCGTCGGTGGCGGACTCTGGTTCATCCTCTCCCCCGAGGTCGGTCGCGTTCGCATACCGCGGTCGAAACGCAAGCTCGGGGTTGTGCTCACGAAACCGGCAGTGCTGCTCTCGACGATCACGGGCTTCCTGCTCGTCGGTGCCTGCGCGGCGGTTGAAGCGGCGGTCGTCGCAACCTTCGGTCATGGCGGGCCGGAGGCGGGAATCATCCTCGCGATCTTCGCCCTCGGGTCCCTCGCCGGCGGGCTCTCGCTCGGCCACGTTCCGGTTGGGCCGTGGGCTATGTCTCGGCGCATGCTCGCGGTGTTCGTCGGTATGGCGCTCGCGCTGGGCTCGCTCAACTTCTGGTGGCTCGCACTTGCGCTGCTCATCGCGGGTATCGGCATCGCCCCGGCCCTCGCAGTGATGTTCGCCATCGTCTCGGCGACCGTGCGCTTCAGCGACACCGCCGAGGCCTACGGCTGGATCGGCACGGGCCAACTCATCGGTGCAGCGCTCGGTTCGGCCGCAGCGGGCTTCCTCATCGATGCGTACGGTGCCTTCGGCGGGTTCTGCGCGGCGGCGATCTTCGCCTTCTTCGGCTTCCTGATACCCACGGTGTTGCGCAGTTGGGCACCGGACCTGCGCGGGCGCGAGGCGAGCTCTGTGCCCGACACAGCGCCGGTGCCGATCCAGCCGACCTAGCGGCTAACTCACGCTAATTAGCGCAGCGGCTTGAGGGCTCCGGCAAGTACGCCCAGCTCGGCGAGCACCTTGCCGAGGATCGCCGACTCCTTCTCATTGGGTTCGAAAGCCCCATCGACGACGCGGGTTCCGATGAACGGAATCTCCACGTTCGCGCCGGTCTTCACAAGGCCGACCGTGGTGAGCACGGGCTCAATGCTCGAGACGCCGCGGGCGCCCGCAGCGACGCCGCCGTAGCTCACGAAACCTACCGGCTTGCGCCACCACTCCTGCGAGAGAAAGTCGATCGCGTTGCCGAGCACCGGCGCGTAGCTGTGGTTGTACTCGGGCGTGACGAAGATAAAAGCGTCGGCGGCGTCAACGCGCGCGCTCCAGGCGAGAGTGTGCGGCTTTGTGTACTGGCGCTTCGCCGGGTGGTTCGGCTCATCCATAAAGGGAAGTGCGAGCTCCGCGAGGTCGACGAAGTCGATCTCGAAGTCGCCGGCGGCAGCTGCAGCACGCTGCACCCACTCGGCGACGGGAAGGCCAGCACGGCCGGGACGGACAGAACCTACAACGATCATGAGCTTGTTCACGTGAGATTTAACGCCCGTAGACGCGATTCATTCCCACGCATGGACTTTTCGCTAGGGTCGGAGCATGCACCTTCCCCTCACCGAGACCGGCACCCCGGGTGCGCCGCGCGCGCTGCTCGTGCACGGCCTCAACGGCAACGGCCAGACCTGGTGGAGCGTCACCAACTCGCTCGTCGCCGCCGGCTGGCACGTGACAACCATCGACCTGCGTGGCCACGGCGCCGCAGACCCGGGCGACGACCTCACCCTCACAAGCTACGCGGCCGATCTACCCGCCGGCCCCTGGGATCTCGTGCTCGGCCACTCCCTCGGCGGCGCGACCTCGGTGCTCGCGTCCCTCGCTCCGGGGTTCACTCGCGCACTCGTGCTCCTCGACCCCGTGCTCGTCATCGACCCGGGCGATCGCGACGCGATCATCGCCGACCAGCTCGCTGAACTCGAGCTCACCGAGCAGTCACTCGCGACATCCAAACCGCACTGGCATCGAATGGATGTCGCGCTCAAGGTTGCGGCGGCGCGCCAGTCGTCCGCCCGCACAGCTCGCGGCTCGTTCGACGACAACCCCGACTGGAATGTCGTTGCCGCGGCCGCTGCACTTCCGGTGCCGACGCTCATCCTCAGCGGAGACCCCGACGTCTACACGATGCTCGCGCCCGCCACGGCGGCGCTCATCACTGCCGTCAACCCGCTCGTCACGTACGAGGTTGTGCCGGGAACGGGCCACTCGCCGCAGCGCGACGACTTCGACGCAACGATGGCTGCGCTGTACAAGTGGCACTCGCTGGTTGAGTAGGCAGCCCGCGGCCACCCTCGTTGGTTGAGTAGGCCGCCCGCGGCCGTATCGAAACCCGGTTGCGCGACCTGGTTTCGATACACTCGCTGGCGCTCGCTACTCAACCACCGAGTATTACCAGCGACCGTGCACAGCTGCGCGGAAGTACCTGTCGTAGCGCGCAACCACCTGGTCGGTGAACTCCTGACCGAGGGGCGCGATCGACCCGGCCGATGCGTTCGACTCGGCTTGCGCAACGTTCCGAGCTCCCGGGATCACCGTTGTCACGCCCGGCAGTTGCGCGAGCCACGCGAGTGCGGCGACCGACGGCGTGAGGCCTGCCGCGAGTGCCTGACTGGAGAACTCCCGCGCAGCCGCGACGCCCTGCTCGAAGTCGACACCGGAGAAGGTCTCCCCCACGTCGAAGGCCTCGCCGTGCCGGTTGAAGGTGCGATGGTCGTTCTCGGCGAAGGTCGTCTCCTCGGTGTACTTGCCGGTGAGCAGCCCGGAAGCGAGCGGCACACGAGCGATGATCGCGACGCCGGCTTCGATCGCCGCGGGCAGCACACGCTCGAGCGGCTTGAGGCGGAACGCGTTCAGAATGATCTGCACACTCGCGAGGCCGGGGTGCGCGATCGCGGCGAGCGCCTCGTCGACGGTCTCGACGCTCACGCCGTAACGCGCGATGACTCCGTCGGCGACGAGGGTGTCGAGCGCCTCGTAGGTCGCGTCGGTCGAGAAGACCGGGGTGGGCGGGCAGTGCAGCTGCACGAGGTCGAGTGTGTCGGTGCGAAGGTTCTCGCGGCTGCGGTCGGTCCACTCGCGAAATTTGGCGAGCGTGAAGTTGGCCGGATCCTGAGCTTCGCGGCGCCCCATCTTTGTCGCGACGAAAATGTCGAGGTCGGGATTGTCGGCCAGGTAGCTGCCGATGACCTGCTCGCTGCGCCCGTCTCCGTAGACGTCGGCGGTGTCGAAGATCGTGACGCCAGACTGCACCGAAGCGTCGAGCACGGCACGCGCGTCGTCTTCGGAGACGTCACCCCAGTCGGCGCCGAGTTGCCAGGTGCCGAGGCCGATGACCGAGAGCGGACGGTTGATGCGCGCAACGCTGCGAGTTTCCATGGGCGCAAGCCTAGCTAGTTGATGGCGCGCGCAACGGCTTTGGCCAGACGCTTGCGCACGAGGTGATCGTTCGCCTCAACACGGTGCACGGTGACGTGGCGCAACTGCTCGGCGATGCGAAGTCCCCCGGTCATAATGAACGGGTCGAGCGTGCCGTAGACGATCTCAACCGGCACCTTCACCGACGCGATGTCGCTGAGCGCCGTCTGCGACTCGATCGAGTTCTTGAGCGACAGCACAAAGGGCTCCCAGTTGCGCTCGGTGACCTCGAGCACGTTTTTGATCGGCGACAGTCGCGCGAGAAACGAGGCGCTGCGGGTCGTGAAATCCTTGTTGCCGCGCAGGTACTCGTATGCCCTCAGATAGGCGCTCATCGCGGCGCGACTGCGCGGATCCCCGAGCGCGGTTGGCGCGACGTAGATGGGCGGGCTCACAAGAATGAGCCTCGACACCTTGCCCGGAAATCGTGCGGCGTAGCGCGCCGAAATCAGGCTGCCCATCGAGTGCCCGACCAGAATGAACGGCGCCTTGAGCTTCAACGACTTGATCGTCGAGCGCACTGCATCCACGTGTTCTTCGATTGTGTAGGTGGCACCCTCGGGCGCCGGGCTCTCGCCGAAACCCAAGAGGTCGATACTGATGCACCGGTACTTGTCACGCAGGAGCGGAACAAGCTCACTGAACGTGACGGAGGACGAGGCGATCCCGTGAATCATGACGACCACGGGACCCTCGCCCTCGTCGCCTGCGATATGCAGGACAGGCATATGCCGTGGATGCAACCACTCACGTACGCCCATGACTAAAACTCTAGTCGCGCAGCTTTTCCTTGTAGTCGTTCTTTGCTGCGGTGGCGTCGCGTTCGGCTTCTGCCTTCTTCACGTCGCTCTCGGCGCGCTTGACTTCAGCGTCGGCCTTTGCCTCGTCCACCTTGTCGCTTATGCGCTCCTTGGTGTCGTCCGCCCACTCGCCGACCTTCTTGCCTGTCGCTTGTGCAGCGTCTTTGGCGTCGTCCAGGAATCCCATAATTGCTCCTTTGTAGCTATCCGTTATCTCGACGTTACGGGGCTGAGACCGCCGTATCCCGATTGTGATAGTTCATCCAGTGCACTCCCAGAAACCCCCAAGGTATGACGATCAGATAGTTACAAACGTTGGGTAGCGGATGGCTGAACGCGGTTCTACGGTTGCCCCATGAGGCGAACAACTATCATTTCCGCGGCGCTCCTGGTGGCCGCCCTGTCCCTGTCCGGCTGCTCCGCGATGTCCAGCCCCGCGGAGAGTTCATCGTCCGGTGGCGACTCTCTCGACTCCGGCTACCAGCCCGCCGCGGAGGGAGATTCTGGAGCCCTCGCCGACCGGGAGGTCATCGTCACCGGCGACCTCACCCTCACCGTGGATGCGCCGGCCGACTCTGCTCGCGAGGCGGTGCGGATCGCCGAGGCGGCGGGTGGGCGGGTCGACTCCCGCAACGAGTACGCACCCGTCGACGGCGATAAGGGACGCGCCAGCCTCACCCTCCGGCTTCCGTCGAAGACACTCACCGCAACGCTCGACAAACTCAAGGAGCTCGGCGAGGTTGAGACACTCGAGATGTCAAGCGACGACGTCACAACGGAAGTCGAAGACCTCGACGCTCGCACATCCGCCCTCGCGGCATCCATCACTCGACTTCATGCCCTGTTACGCACGGCCAAAAACACCGGCGACCTCATCGAACTCGAGACCGCGATCACCGAGCGACAGAGCGAGCTCGAGAGCATGCAGTCACAGCAGCGCTATCTCGCCGACCAGGTGAGCCTCTCCACGATCAGCGTGAGCTTCATCTCCGAGGCGGATGCACCGGTCGACGCTCCCGTCACGTTCCTCTCCGGGCTCGAAACCGGCTGGCTCGCCTTTATCGCCTTCGGCAGCGGCGTGCTCGTCATTCTCGGAGTGCTGCTGCCGTGGATCGTATTCTTTGGGATCATCGGCGCCGTCGTTATGTTCGTCCTGCGTCGACGCAAGCGCAGCGTCGCTCCGGTCGACTAGACGATTTCGCGCAGCCAGGCGGCCTGTCGCACCCACTGGTGCCCCAGGCCGCCTTCGTGCTCGTTGAACGGGTAGACCTCGATCGAAGCCTCACCTCCGTAGAGGTTGTGCGCCGCGAAGACGGTGGACGGCGGGCAGACCGGATCCATAAGCGCGACCGAGAACAGCGCGGGAGCCGTCGCGCGCCTCGCGAAGTTCACACCGTCAAAGTAAGAGAGCGTGCGAAAGCTCTGGTCGACGAGGTCGCGGTGCACAGAGAGGTACCGCACCACCTCGTTGTACGGGTCGCTATCCGTGAGACCGATCGCCCGCTCGAAGTGGCACAGGAACGGCACGTCGGGCATCACCGCAGCCAGCCCGGGCACAAGACCCGCAACTGCGAGGGCTATGCCGCCACCCTGGCTCGTTCCGGTGATGATGAGGCGCGTCGCATCCACTCGCTCGAAATCACGCACAGCCTCGACGGCGCGCACCGCATCGGTGAACACGCGACGGTAAAAGTAGTCGGCAGGATTCTCGATGCCGCGGGTCATCGAGCCCGGAGCACTCGCGCCCGAGCCGTGCGCGTCGGCGGTCGAGCCGCCGGAGCCCCAGGTGCTGCCCTGGCCGCGGGTGTCCATAAAGAAGTAGGCGTAGCCAGCCGAGACCCAGGCCAGTTTCTCGTGCGGGAGGCCGCGCCCGCCGCCGTAGCCGTTGAACTCGATAACCGTCGGGAGCGCGCCGGCCGAACCGGCCGGAACCATAAACCAGCCCTTGATCGGCTCTCCGGCGAAGCCGGGGATGGTGACGTTCCAGACATCTACTGTGCTGAGCCCTGCGTCGTACGGCTCGAGCAGTGCCTCTCCGCCCGCATCGCGTGACGCGGCGATGGTCGCGGCCCAGAACTCGTCGAAGTCAGCGGGCTCCGCGACCGTGGGTCGGTAGGCGCGAAGGTCGGCGAGAGGCAGGTCGAGAAACGGCACGGCTACAGACTGCCACAGCACCACCCCGGCGGCTACGGGTGCGACTCTAGGCGCGCGCCTCGCCCACGATCTCCTTGACGAGCGGGATGACCTTTGTGCCGTAGAGCTCGATGCCGCGCAGCAGTGCCGCGTGTGGCAGCGGACCCGCGCTGTACTTCAGGTCGAACCGGTCGGCGCCGAGCGCGATGATCGTTGAGGCGATGCGTCGTGCGACGGTCTCGGCGGATCCAACGTAGAGCGAGCCAGTGGTCGCCTCCGAGTCGAATTCGGCGCGCGTCATCTCGCCCCAACCCCGCTCCTTGCCAATGCGGTCGCGCATGATCTTGTAGTGCGGCCAGAGCAGCTCGCGCGCCTCCTCGTCGGTCTCGCCGATGAAGCCGGGCGAGTGGATTCCGATCGGCTGCACGGGCTTCTCGAACTGCGCGAGAGCGCGGTGGTAAAGGTCGGCGTAGGGAGCAAAGCGCGCGGGCTCTCCCCCGATGATCGCGAGCATCAGCGGCAGGCCGTAGCTCGCCGTGCGCACAACGGACTCGGGGCTACCGCCGACGCCGATCCAGGTCTTGATGGAACCATTCTCGGTCTTCGGGTAGACCTCGACACCTTCGAGCGGAGCACGGGTTGTGCCCTTCCACGTGACCGGGCCCTCCTTGAGCAGTTCGGCGAATAGCTCAAGCTTCTCTTCGAAGAGAATGTTGTAATCGCTGAGTTCGAGACCGAAGAGCGGGAACGATTCGGTGAACGAACCTCGCCCGAGGATAATCTCTGCGCGACCATTCGACACGGCGTCGAGCGTTGCGAAGCGCTGAAACACTCGCACCGGCTCGTCGGAGCTGAGCACCGTCACTGCCGATCCGAGCTTGATGCGCTTCGTCTGGCCAGCGATCGCCGCGAGCACCATCTCCGGGCTGGAGACCGCGAAGTCGTCGCGGTGGTGCTCGCCGACGCCGATGAAGTCGACTCCGGTCTCGTCAGCGAGAATCGCCTCTTCGATGACGTTACGAATCACCTGTGGGTAGGGGGTCGGCGAACCGTCCGCTTCGACTGTGACGTCCCCGAAGGTGTCGAGACCAAGTTCGATCGGCTGTGCCATTGTTCGCTCCTCATTTTCCATGCGTGTGTATGAACTGTGTCAACCGCAATCGCGGTTCACGCATTCCCATGACGCCCCTCGGATAATGCTAGCTAGGCACTTCGCCGTTGATAGCCATCGACTTATAGGCACTTCTCTCGTTCGAACCGAAGGCCGTGGGTCGTTTTCTCCACGTAGCGGTTGCCGATCTCGTCCTGGTAGTAGATCGCAAAGCCGTCGAGTGTGCCCTTGCTCGCCCCGTCGTCGAGAAAGACCTCGGAGACGAGCACGAGGTGTTGCTCGTGTGGCGCGATGTTGACCTCGTCGATCGTCTTGGCGAGCGGCCATTGCTCGGGAAACTGATCGGTGGGCGGGTAGCCGTCGGCGAGGAGCTTGTCGCCGGGTGAGGGCATCAGGCTTTGTGTGCCGAGGCTAAGACCCTTCTCGTTGATCGAGTCGATCTCAGTGATCGTGAGCTCGTCAGAGGAAAGATTGGTCAGGATCGTGCCGATTGCCGCGACCGGGTACAGGCTTTGCGGCATGCAGGTGATGTCCTCGTCGAGCGGCACCTCGAGCGGTCCATCGTCGTTTGGGGCGCACCCGGCGAGAGCGAGCGTTAACAGAACGCCCGCGCTCGCCGCGAGCGCGACCCCACCCCGCACGCGCATTAGTTCTGCGCCAGATAGCGACCGGGCGACGTTGGCACACCGTTGGTTCCGCAGATGCGGCGCTGAACCGAACCGTCGTTGTAAATACGAGCAATCGCATCGGAGGTGTACCCAACCTGCGACGAGAGGTTGATGCCGATGATGTTTTCGAGCTTTGCCCCGGTCATCGTCGTCGTGGCCCGGGACGTTCTGCGTTCCTGTTCCGTGCCGCCGGCGAATGGTCGGCAATTGCCCGAACCGACCGCGGGTGAAGTTTCGGTTCCGTAGGAACCTCCGCCGTCCCACCGGATCGGCTTGACCGAGTACTTGTAGATCCGCTTTTGCGAGGGAGCTGTCACCGGGTAGCACCAGTGGGCGAACTTGCCGTAGGTGAAATCGGTGCGGAACTGACGCCCACCATTGAGTGCTCGCTTGCCCCACGTGAAGGTGTCGTCGAGTGTGACGGTGCTTGTGCCGCTCTGCTCGAAAGACCCGTAGTAGCCATTCACAGAGACACCGACCCCAATGGTCGTCTCGGCCCCGGCCCTGAGGCTGAAGAACGAGTGGATTCCCTTTGTCGTTGAGTACATGCGCCCGACGACCGTGTCGATGTCGGGGTAGGTCGCCTTCTTTGTCGCTCCACAGACGTCGGTCTTGTTGAACACGGCCGTGACGTCACCCGGGAAGAGCGTCGGATCGGCGATCTTGTCGGTCGCGAGCTTGACGCTCGCGACATCCGCGATGGCGTCAGCGAGAAGTTCACCTCCGGGCGCGATGTCGCTCGAGAAGGAGTACGAGGCGACGCCTTCGGGCGACCAGGCCTGCACTTCGAGATTCACAACACCGCCGTCGTCGGCCAGTCGCTCGGCGACCGAGTCGTCACCGACACGAAGGGCGAAACCCCCGCCCGTCGTTGTCAGGGCCTTGCCGAGCGGGGTGAGATGCACGGAGTCGCCGTCGGCCATCGCCGCGAGCACGTCGTTGCTCGGCCAGCCCCACAGAACGACGGGGTTGCCTGCCGCGACGGGCTTGCCTGCGGAGTCGTCGAGCGAACCGCTCACCAGCGGCGTGCCCGACAACTCGGAAGAGAGCGGAATCTCGGCCAGCCAGCCTTCGGCCGCCGCGGGATGTGCTGCCGCAGCGGTGCTGGCCGCTACTTCAGCGCTCTCTCCCGAGCTATCGGCGGCAGCAGTCGGTGGCAGCGTCGCGCCAAAAGCTAGGCAGGTGCCAAGAACCACGGCAAGAGCGATGTCGCCGAAGCGACTCGGGAAGGTATGGGAATCACGAAACATGGACATCGCCTTTTCAGGTATCGAGCTGCCCCGCACGTGAGTGCGCGCGAGGCGGCAGTGGATATGCACGTTGCTAAACACGCGTGTCGCGATCGCTGACTGGACGGAGAACCGAGGGATTCGTCCGTGCTTTGGGAAGATGATACCCATAAGTCTGTAGACTGACAAGTAGCATTCCACAACCGTTGGAACAGTGGAAGGCAACCTGCAAAAGACACTCGGGCGCAACCTTCGCGCGTATCGCACACAGCGCGGCTTGAGCCAGGAACAGTTCGCCGAATTGCTCGGCGTGCATCGCACCTACATGGGCGGAGTCGAGCGCGGCGAGCGCAACCTCACCCTCCGCTCGGTCGAGCGCATCGCCCAGCGCATCGACGTCGACCCGCTCACGCTGCTGCGCGACAACTAGCCCGCGAGCTGACCGGCGCCGCGTGCTCGCTAGGGCGGAAGCTCCTGCAGCACTCGCGCGAGCCGTGCAGTGCTCTCTCGGCTGAGTTCGATCGAGTGCTCGACACCGTCTCCGATGTAGACCCACGCCGTCGTCTCCCCCGCCGTCGAATGCAACTCGACCATCAGTTCGCTGGCACCGTTCGGACTCACAATCGGCACATCAATGATCGCGGCACGATGCCGCGCGACGCCTTCGTCTTCCACAGCATGATCGGCGACGCACCAAGCCGGGCAGTTAGTTTCTTCGTCCACGGGGAAAAACTAACGAGAGAGGACGACATCCGAGGGCTGCCTGTGGAGGAGTTCGCCTCAGCGGCAAAGTGAGGGAGCAGAGGCGAGTCCGCTTAAACACGGAAAGCCACCCCGAAGGATGGCTTTCCGACAACTGTGGACCCTAGGAGATTTGAACTCCTGACCTCCTCGATGCGAACGAGGCGCGCTACCAACTGCGCCAAGGGCCCGTATGTTGCGTAGCTACGTTACCACTTCGAACTAGGCGCTCGCGCGTCGGCGACGCAGCACAGCGTCGATGTCCGTGGTGATTGTTGCGCTGTCGTCGACGACGCCCATCGCGGCAAACCGGCTAGGCGCCTGACGTTCGATCGGCGTGACCTCGGGCGCAGCAGCTGCGGAGCGCAGGGCCTCGTCAGACGACGCAGCGGCGCGGCGCATCTCCGCGACTACGGTGGCGGCATCGAAGGCGGGCCGGGCGACAACAGCGCGGGACTGGTAGATCGGGCGGGGTACTCCGACCGGGGTCCAGGTGCGCTCGACAACGGGCGCGGGGGCGGCCTGCGCAACCGGCGCGGCGCTCATGCGCACTACGCGAGGCGCACGCGCAACGGGAGCGACAGCACGAGCCCGGCTCACGCGACCGAGGCGCCCGAGCAGAGCAACGGATGAGACAGCGGTGACCCCGGCAAACGCGACGCCAACGGGGGCGACAGCCGCGAGCCCGGCGGCCAAAAGAATAACGAGGGCAACAACCGAGGCAAGAAAAATTGTGGATGTCACGGCGCGCGTACGACGAAGGCGCTGCGCCGCGGTTGAGCGCACCTTTGCGGCAGCGACTCCCGTCGGCTGTAGCGCGGCAAGTTCACGTGCGGCAGCGCGGGCAACGGCGGCGTCGCGGGCGCGAGCCGCGGCATCCACCACCTGCTTGTTTTTGAGCATGCGCTGCTGATCGGCGACGCTGCGTGCGGTGGTCTCCGCGCGAACCGCTGCCGGCATCTCGGCGGTCTCGGCCAGCACCCGCAGGGTCTGCTGCAGTCGCACGGCGTTGCGCTCGGTCGCGTCATACTCGCGACGGCGGAGCCAGCTCGGAACGAGGTACACCATCCACAGGCCGGCGGCGAGGGCCAGCATAATTCCGCCACCCGCAACCCCACCGATTTCCATTCCCCTACGGTACGAGGCGGCGCGCGAAAATCAGGTAAGGCGCGCGATAAGAGGTTGTGATGCGGCAGTACGGTCAGCTTCGGAGACGCGCGCGACGTCCTCGGGCGCTTTGCCGTCGAGCCAGCGTCGCAGCACTCCGGTGGGCACCTCTTCGACCGTCAGCCCGAAGCAGAAGTGGTCGCGCCAGTCACCGTTGATGTGGATGTAGCGGCGCCGAAGACCCTCGTAGCGAAAACCGAGCTTCTCGACGACGCGCAGTGAGGGCTCGTTCTCGGGGCGGATGCAGATCTCCATGCGGTGCAGGCCGACCGTGTAAAAACAGTGGTCTGTCGCGAGGGCGACGGCGGTCGGCGTGAGCCCGAGTCCCGCGAACCGCTCACTCACCCAATAGCCGATCGTCGCGCTCGAGAGCGAACCGTAGGTCAGCCCCGACACGTTGAGCTGACCGGCGAGCGCACCCTTGTACTCGATGATGTACGGCAGCCCGAGCCCCGCACGGGCGTTGGCCTGCAGGTGCTTGATGCTTCCGCGCACGTCAAAACTCATCGGACCGACCGGGTTCGTGGCCTCCCACTTGCGCAGCCAGCCCCGGTTGTCGAGCAGCTCGCGTTCGAGGGCCTTCGCATCCCGGAGTCGAATCGGGCGAATCGTAATATCGCCCTCGCGGAGGGTCGGGATGAGAGCGGCCACCTGACTAGTCCAGGTTCGCCGAGAATTCCTTGAGCCACGGCTTGAGTTCAGCACCGAGGTCCTCGCGGTCAACGGCCAGCTGCACAATCGCCTTGATGTAGTCGACGCGGTCACCCGTGTCATAACGACGCCCACGGAACACAACGCCGTAGACACCGCCGGCGATGTTCTCCTCGGCGAGCGTCAGAAGCGCATCGGTGAGCTGAATCTCGTTGCCCTTGCCGGGCGGGGTCTTCTCGAGAACGTCGAAAATCTCCGGCTGCAAAACGTAGCGACCGATGATTGCAAGATTGGATGGCGCGGTGCCGGGTGCTGGCTTCTCCACAAGTGAAGTGATGCGCACAACGTCGTCAACGTCGGTGGGCTCGACGGTCGCGACTCCGTAGAGGTGGGCGGCCGACGGGTCGACCTCGAGCAGCGCAACGATTGTCGCGCCGCGCGTCTGGGCCTCTTCGATCATGCGCGAGAGCAGAACGTCGCGGGCATCGATGAGGTCGTCACCGAGCAGCACAGCGAACGGCTGCTGGCCCACGTGCATACGCGCTCGGAGCACTGCATGGCCGAGTCCGCGAGGGTCACCCTGGCGGACGTAGTGCACGTCGGCGAGGTCGTTCGAGAACTCAACCTTCTGCAACTTGTCGGTGTCGCCCTTCGTTGCGAGGGTCGCCTCGAGCTCGGTTGCACGGTCAAAGTGGTTCTCGAGAGCGGTCTTGTTGCGCCCCGTAATCAGCAGCACATCGTTGAGTCCGGCAGCCACTGCCTCCTCCACGACGTACTGGATCGCGGGTTTGTCTACGACCGGGAGCATCTCCTTGGGCATCGCCTTAGTGGCGGGAAGAAAGCGAGTACCGAGACCCGCCGCAGGAATAACTGCCTTGGTTATCTGAAAAGCCATTCTCCTAGGCTACTCGCGAAGTCCTCGTAGGATGACTGTTATGAGCGCAGAAAAGGCGAATGACAAGCGAGCACTGCGCGCAGAACTGCGTGAACGCCGCCGCACACTCACCTCAACCGAGCGCGCGGCCGCCGCGAAAGCCATCACCGGCCACCTGGAATCCCTTACGTCCAGCCTCGGTGTGACGTCGATCGCGGCCTACCTCTCAACCCCCGATGAGCCCTCAACACGAGAGTTTTTGAAGTGGGCGTGCGACCGCGACATCCGAGTCTTGCTTCCTATTTCCCGTGAAGACGGACTCCTCGACTGGGCGCCCTACGACGGCTCGGACGAAGACGAAGACCTGCTCGGAATGCCGACACCGACAACCGGTGTTCTCGGGCCGATAGCCATCAACAGCGTCGACCTCATCGTTGTGCCGGCGGCATCCGTCGACCGCACCGGCATGCGTATGGGCTGGGGTCGCGGCTACTTCGACAAGACTCTCGGCAGCATGGAACGCTGCCCGCCGGTCTATGCTGTGATATTCGACAACGAGTTCGTCGACTCTGTGCCAAGCGAAGTGCACGACCAACGAGTCAACGGCGTCGTCACCCCGAGCGGCATCACGGCCCTGCCGGTGTCCTGAGCTCGATTTTCTGGAGAGACTGTGCCCACCTATTCCTACCGTTGCACCGAGTGCGACAACGCCTTCGACATCCACCAGGAGTTCACCGACTCCACGCTCACCGAGTGCCCCGTCTGCGGCGGCAAGCTGCGCAAGGTCTTCTCGGCCGTCGGTGTGACATTCAACGGTTCCGGTTTCTACCGCAACGACTCTCGCTCGACGAAGTCATCCTCGTCGCCGGCGACCCCCTCAGCCCCGTCGACCCCGGCGCCCGCACCCGCGGCGCCGTCCGCACCCGCAGCCTAATTTCGACCGATTTCGACCGAAGGAGTAGATCGTGCTTAAGGGATTCAAAGAATTTATCCTCCGTGGAAACGTCATCGACCTCGCGGTCGCCGTTGTCATCGGAGCAGCCTTCACGGGCATCGTGAACGCACTCGTTACCGGACTCTTCAACCCGGTCATCGCGCTGCTCTTCGACGCTGACTCGCTCGCCACCGTCGGAACGACACTGCGCGAAGGCACCGAGACCTCGGACCCGATCGTTCTTCAGTGGGGCGTCATCGTCTCGTCGATCATCCAGTTCTTCCTGGTCGCCGCTGTCGTCTACTTCGCACTCATCGTGCCGATCAACTACCTCAAGAAGAAGGCATTCCGCGCACCGGCCGAGCCGTCGCCGGTCGAGCCCTCTCCCCCGACCGAGCTCGAGATGCTCGTCGAGATCCGCGATCTGCTGGCCCGCGGCACCCAGGCGTCGGCCGACCACGGCAAGCACACGGGCGAGTAGCCCACCCACGCACGTTCGGAAGCGCGGCACCTTCGGGTGCCGCGCTTCTGCTTTTTGAGCCGGTGGATGTCGCGGGGGCGCTCTCGAGGCGCTAGCTACTTTCGCGGCGGAAGCTCACCCAGGCCTCGCTGTAGTGGTCGAGGAGTTCGAGAACCAGCTCACCATTGTCTTCATCGACGGTAAAGAACCTGTCGCAGGGCTCTCCGACGCTCGAATCGACCGGCTTCCACCGCACGTTGACTATGGATCCGCCCTCGCGTTCAACGTGCGTCCCAAGCGACCATGTGCCCTGCGCGTCAATGGGATCCGTTTTCGCGCGGATGCCGTTGGTCTCGCACACGAGGTCGCCGGGAAACTCCAAAGCCACGAACGTGCCATCGTCAGCGAACTCGACCCGAGCGTCGGGCACACCGTCGTCCTGCGACATCCATATGCCGGCGACGTCAGCTTCAACAGCCGACGTTGCCGGATACTCGGTGCCTCTGTAGTTGCCGCAGCCCGCAAGAACGACGCTGACGGAGGCGCTGAGGGCAATCACCGCGATCGACTTGAACATGGCGCAACTCTAGGGCGTTTCGCGAAGTGCACCCGGGTAGGCGTCTCAGTTTCACTGGAATTGGGACTTTCGCATGCTCCCAGGCTCAACGGCGGTGCGCAAGTCACAACTTTGCGCGCAAAGCGCTAGCCCCAGTGCGGCGGCACGTCTTGCTTGAGGCGCGCGTCGTTTTCCGTGCCCGTGCTGCGTGCGGGTTCCGGTGTGGGGTTGGGGTCGGTTCCGGGCACGGGCTCGGTCGTGACGCGGCGGTGCTTGCGACGCGGCGAGGGGGTTTCGTCTGCCGCAGCAGGATCCAGCTGGTCAGTCATTAGCAAAACTCAGTCATTAGCAAGACGCAGTCATCAGCGAACAGCACTCATTAGCGAACAGCAGAGACCTGGACGATGTTGATCGGCTCGGTCACCGGCGACAGGTCGATACCGAGCATCACTGCCACGCGCTTGGCGACGGCATCCGGGTCGCTGAAGAGTTCGAAGGAGTGCACGCGCAGGTAGTGCCAGCCGAGGCGGCGCAGCAGTTCGGGGCGCAGGCGCAGTGATTCGCGCAGCGTTCCCTTGTGCAAAATGGCGTCGGTCTCGATCGTGACGCAGATTCCGCCATTGGATGC
>Ga0247805_1000586_pt1 | contig 18469 bp, 15 predicted proteins | sample UWRJL044104R1_FD_180930 | JGI IMG/M metagenome (GOLD analysis project Ga0247805, IMG submission 180930) | Plant litter microbial communities from Arlington Agricultural Research Station in Wisconsin, United States - UWRJ-L044-104R-1 | ecosystem: Environmental > Terrestrial > Plant litter >... | reverse complement strand
TAAATTCATTTCAAACAAAATCAAGTCAAAAGATTTGTTTAAAATTACTGGGATAACCACTATTATATGTCTTATCATAAAATTTGCAATTCCTGAAGTATCTGATACTCAATTTCAAAATAAACTTGCTTATTTTATTTCAGCTATAATCCGATTTCAAGAAGACAAAACACAATTTAATTCTGCTAATCTTAACTATAAAAAAGAATATCCATTATTAAAACCTTTCACTGCTACTCCAGATGTTCTTTCTCCTTTTTTCGAAATTAAAGAAGAAAAGCCAAACATCGTTATGATTATCGTTGAAGGTTTAGGCGATGAATTTATTGGAAAAAATGAATATCGTGGTTTTACACCCTTTTTAGATTCATTAATACCAAAATCATTGCATTGGGAAAATTTCGTCAGTAATGCGGGACGAACTTTTGGTGCATTACCTTCTATTTTAGGCTCATTGCCTTATGGCGAAAAAGGTTTTCTCGAACTAAATCCTTTACCTGCTCACAGTTCGCTCATTAGTATTTTAAAATCAAATGATTACAACACCACTTTTTATTGTGGCGATGAATCCACTTTTGACCATCGAATCAATTTTTTAGAATATAATAATGTGGATGATATTGTAGACATTAATAAGTTCGGTCCAAGTTATACAAAAACAAAAGCAAACTCCGGAGGTTTTACCTGGGGCTATCCTGACGGTGAAATTTTCAGAAAAACATTAAGCGAAATTGAAACTAAAAAAGGACCTCGCTTAGATATTATAATGACTTTGACGAATCATGAACCTTTTGATTTTCCAGAGAAACAAGAATATCTAAAAAAAGTAGATTATATTATCAATACCAATAAAACTCTTGACCTTTCCAAGTCAGAAGTTGAAACGTATAAAAACATCTATGCCTGTTTGTTGTACACCGATCATTCGATTCAAAAATTCATACAATCTTACGCCAAAAGACCAGATTATAAGAATACTATTTTTATAATTACTGGAGACCATCGTTTGATTCCAATTGACCAAAAAGACAAACTATGTCGTTTCCATGTACCATTGTATATTTACAGTCCAATGTTGAAAAAAGCACAGACTTTTAAATCGGTTTCGTCGCATTGGGATATTACTCCTAGTTTATTATCTTTTTTAATGAATAATTATAAGATGAATAAAATAGAAAAAACAGCCTGGATGAGTTCCGGATTAGATACCGTGAAGCGGTTTAGAAATATTCATATCATTCCTATTATGCAAAACAAAGGAGTTATTAATGAACTGATTTACAAAGAATATTTATATTCAAGTGGCGAATTATATAAGATTGACGAAAACTTTGAAACTACTAAAATCAGTGATAGTGACATCTTAAGAAAAATTGAAGATACTTTACGTGAAACTAAAAGGCTGAATGCTTATTTGACACAAAAAAACAAGATTATTCCAAAATCCTTGTTGATTTACAGCAAAGCTTCTTTCGAATTTTCAAAAGAAGAATTAGCATTTATTAAAAAACAAACCAAAGGATTAACAACAGATCAAATCTTCTTTAAAGCCCGAGATTTGGCTTTTAACAGCCAAAGAAAACAAGCGCGAACATTATGTAATTATATTTTAAATGAATTGCCTAATTATGCCGATGTGAGAACTTTAAAAGGAAGAACCTTAGCCTGGGATAAAGATTATGAAAATGCTGAAAAAGAATTATTAGAAGTGGTAAAAAGGACACCTTTTTATTCTGATAGTTATTTGGCTTTAATGGACATTTATTGGTGGACCAATCAAAACAAAAAAGGAATTGCAATTGCAAAAAAAGCTTTAAAAAATGACATTAAAAATCCAGAATTAGGTATTAAATTAGCCAAAGCATATCAAAAAACAAATCATCTAACGTTAGCAAAAAAAACGATTGATAGTTTGCTCAAAATTGATCCTAACAATACCCAATACACCGAACTCAAAAAAGAATTAAAATAATGATAAGCAAACCAATTATCAAATTAACAATAGCGTTTACACTTGCCTGCTTTTTTCAACTGCAAGCACAAGAAGTACCGTACAATGGAAATCCTGATACTTCCTTTGAAACAGCACGTCAACTTGCTTTTAATAAACAACGAAAACAAGCACAGGACACTTTAGTAAATATCTTAAAAAAATATCCTGATTATCATGATATTCGTTCTTTTCTGGGTTCCACTTATGCCTGGGACGGCGATTACAAAAAAGCCCGAAAAGAGTTTGCTTACGTGATTGAAAAAGCACCAGAAAATAAAGAAAACTGGATTGCTGCCATTAAAAATGAATCCTGGAGTGATGCACATTTTGAAGCATTAGAAATGTCTAAAACAGCGCTAAAGATTTTTCCAGATAATCCCGAAATTACTTTACTAAAAGCAACCGCATTAAAAAACACTAATAATCCGGTAGAAGCACAAAATACGGTTAAAGAATTTATTGTCAAATATCCTGCAAATAAAGAAGCCAAAGATTTTCTAGAAAGCGATGAAAACACATTGAGAACAAATACCATTGGAGTAAGAGCTGCCGTAGATTTATATTCTAAAGTTTTTGATCCTATGCAATATTATACTTTGAGTTATGGGAAACAAACAAAATACGGAAGCATTATAGGGAAATTTAATTTTAGTCGTCGTTTTAATGAAAATGGAACTCAGGTAGAAATTGATATGTATCCTAAAATTACAAAAGGATTATATGCTTATGTAAATGTAGGTTTTGCAAATACTTTTTTGTTTCCTGATTTAAGATATGGTGCAGAGTTGTACAAATCATTACCACACAGTTTAGAAATTTCTGCTGGATTTAGAACATTGCAATACAGCACAACAACTACTATTTATACAGGAGCTATTGGTTGGTACACAGGAAACAGTTATTGGTCTTTGCGACCTTATTTTACTCCTGGCGATGGAGGAACCAGTACTTCAGGAGCATTAAATTATAGAAGATACCGCAGTAATGCCGATAATTACTTCAGTATTTTAGTAAGTATGGGGATTTCTCCAGAAGTAAATCAATTTATATTCAATCCTAACAATACAGCCATTATCAATTTAAAAACACAACGATTGAATGTTGGTTATTTCTTTTCAACAGCAAAAGAAAAAAATGCCTGGGGAGCACAATTTGATATAGCCCATCAGGAAATAAGTTTTGACCCTGGAAGCTATTTTTGGGTTTACTCACTTACACTTTCCTGGGATTTAAGATTCAAATAATATATAATTTAAAACATCCTTTCGATCCTATTCAACCGTTATTTTCAAAAAGACTATCTTTGCACAAAATATACGTTTTATGGCTACTTTCGAGCAATTCAATCTTCCTAAATCATTACAAAAAGCAATTGATGAATTAGGGATTACTACCCCAACTCCTATTCAGGAGAAGTCTTTTTCTGTAATTATGTCTGGAAGAGATATGATGGGAATTGCGCAAACTGGTACAGGTAAAACCTTTGCCTACTTATTACCATTACTAAAACAATACAAATTTAGTGTTACACACACACCTAAAATAGTGATTCTAGTTCCTACAAGAGAACTTGTAGTTCAGGTTGTAGAAGAAATAGAAAAATTAACCCAATTCATGTCTATTCGAACTATTGGTATTTTTGGAGGTGTCAATATCAATACACAAAAAAAATCGGTCTATGAAGGTTCAGACATTTTAGTAGGAACACCTGGTAGAACGATGGATTTGGCTTTAGACAATGTCGTTCGTTTTGAAGATATGCAAAAACTGGTCATTGACGAATTTGACGAAATGTTGAATTTAGGTTTTAGAGTTCAACTGACAGCCTTATTAGCAATGATGCCTAAAAAACGTCAAAATATTTTATTTTCGGCTACAATGACTGATGAAGTGGATGCTATTTTGAATGATTATTTTGATTACCCTGAAGAAGTAACACTTTCAGCATCAGGAACTCCATTAGAAAAAATCAAGCAAATTACTTATAACGTTCCTAATTTTAATACCAAAGTCAATTTGTTGAAACATTTATTAGCAACAAACGAAGACATGAGTCGCGTTTTGATTTTTGTTAATAATAAAAAGATTGCCGATATGCTTCATGAACAAATTGAGGAAGGTTTTGAAGAACAATTTGGTGTTATTCACTCTAATAAATCTCAAAATTATCGTTTGAATACGATGGCTTCTTTTCAGGAAGGAGCACTTCGCGGTTTGATCACATCTGACATTATGGCCAGAGGATTGGATATTTCGAATATTACTCATGTAGTCAATTTTGAAATGCCCGAAGAACCTGAACTATACATGCACCGTATTGGTCGTACGGGTCGTGCTGATGCTACAGGAACAGCAATAAGTTTTGTAACTCCACGTGAAGAAGAATTGAAAGTCGAAGTCGAAGTATTGATGAATATGGAATTAGACATCGAAGATTTCCCTGAAGAAGTGGAAATTTCAGTAAAACTAATTGGACCTGAGAAAGACAGACAACCGATTAAGCTTTTAATGAAAAAGCCAAAATTGACTGGAGATGGCGCTTTTCAAGAAAAAAGTAAAAAGAACAAAAAAGTCAATTTAGGCGGACCTGGTGTAACAAAGAAAAAGACGCATGGTTCTGTTAATAGAAATATGCTAAAAAAACAAGCTGCTAAAAAGAAGAAAAAGAAATAATTAGTAAGCCTAAAGATGAAGTTCATTTTTAGGCTTTTTTTATGTTTTTAATTATTTGGTTGAATTACTAATAAAAATTATTCTTTCAAAACATACAACTCTATACAAATTTGTACTTTTGGATACTAAACAAAACTAAAAACAAGAATGCAATTCAAACATCCCGAAATTTTATACTTTCTGTTCTTATTGATTGTACCTATTTTGGTTCATTTGTTTCAATTTCGCCGATTTAAAAAAGAATATTTCACCAATGTTCGATTTTTAAAATCCCTAACTATTCAAACCAGAAAAAGTTCGAAACTTAAAAAATGGTTATTGCTTTCTTGTCGTTTATTATTGCTCACTTTTATTATTTTGGCTTTTGCCCAACCTTTTTTTGAAGCCAAAGACAACAAGAATAGTTCTAATGAAATGTATATTGTTCTTGATAATTCTTTTAGCATGCAAGCCAAAGGTAAAAAAGGAGAATTACTAAAAAGAGCCGTGCAGGAATTACTGGAAGCAACTCCAGAAAACAAAAATTTCTCGCTGTTAACTAATACCGAAAGCTATTGGAATACGGATATTAAATCGGTTAGAAGTACGTTACAAAATTTAAAATACAGCGCCATTCCGTTTGAACTAGACCATGTATTAGCTAAAATAAATGCACATCCTACAAATACAAAAAAAGACATTGTTATTATTACCGATGCTATTGGAATTACACCAAAACAGCTCAAAAACATCTCAAAAAATGATGTGAGTTATTTTATCATTCCAAAATCAGAACAAAAAAACAATGTTGCCATTGACAGTGTTTTTATCAATGAAACAACAAATGATTTCTATGATATTAATGTAAATTTATCTCGTTTTGGAGACGATATAAAATCCATTTCATTAGCCATTTACAATAAAAGCAAACTAGTTGCAAAAACGGTTTCCAACTTAGAAAGCCCGAAGAAAACCTTGCATTTTAGTATTCCTAAACAAGAATTTCAGGGTTATGTTTCCATTTCTGACAATAGTTTGAGTTATGACAACACCTACTATTTTAGTATTTCTAAAGTCAAAAAAACCAATATAATTAGCATTGGTGAAAACTCAAAAAGTCAATTTCTACAACGCATTTACACCATTGATGAGTTCAATTATAACAATACAGAATTAGCTGCCTTAAACTACAACAATCTTGAAAAACAAGACGGAATTATTTTAAATGAATTAGATGAAATTCCTCAAGCTTTACAAATTACCTTAAAAGATTTTGTTCAAAAAGGCGGAAATCTTATTGTAATTCCATCGGCTAAAAGTTCAATTACAACATTAAATACTTTGTTGGAAAATTTTGGAAACATCCAATTTAAATCTTATGAAAGTGTAGAAAAATTGGTAAACAAAATCAATTTCAATCATCCATTATTCTCAGGCGTTTTTGAAAACAAGACTACTAATTTTCAATATCCTTCAACCAAAACTTCGTTTGTTATTTCAAGTTCAAACCCTACAGCATTATTTTATGATGATCAAAGTGCTTTTTTATCAGCAATGATTACGCCTGTTTCGGCAGTTTACTTGTTTTCCGCACCTATAAATACCGAAAATTCTAACTTTCAACAATCACCATTAATTGTTCCTGTTTTTTACAAAATGGCTCAGTTCAATCAAAATAATGGTGTAAATGCGCTGACTATTGGTAATTCAAATCCTTTTATTGTAGATGCTTCACTATCAAAAGACGCTATTTTAGAAGTTAAAAATTCGAACGAACAATTTATTCCTATTCAGCAAATTATGAACTCTAAAGTCAAGATGACTTTCAATGATTTGCCTTTAGAAGCAGGGAATTTCGAAATTTACAACCAAAAACAATGGGTAGAAAACATTAGTTTTAACTATAACAGAAGCGAAAGTAATCTAAATCCATTGGACAGCAACTTCCTATCCGAATACAACACCGCCGATTCTATTGAAAGTGTTTTTCATAGCATACAAACCGACCGAATGAATAATCAACTTTGGAAATGGTTTGTTATCTTTGCACTGCTCTTCCTACTATGCGAAATGGCTATTATAAAATTCCTGAAATAAAAAATATGAAACTAATTATCCGAAGCGCCAAAATTATCGATCCTCAAAGTCCTTTTCACAACCAAACGGTAGATATTTTAATAGTAGATGGATTCATTGAAAAAATTGGAAATTCATTAACCAATTCTGATAATGCAGAAGAAATAAAACTAGACAATCTTCATATTTCTCAAGGTTGGTTTGACAGCAGTGTTTCTCTTGGAGAACCAGGTTTTGAGGACCGTGAAACTATTGCAAATGGACTCGCTGTTGCTGCAAAAAGCGGTTTTACGACTATTGCTTTACAACCCAATTCGTTTCCTGTAATTGACAACCAATCTCAAATTAACTTTGTAAAAAGTAAAGCTAATTCGAGCGCTACTGAACTTTTTCCTATTGGTGCCTTAACCAAAAATGGCGAAGGAAAAGACATGGCAGAATTATTTGATATGAAACAAGCTGGCGCAATTGCTTTTGGTGATTATAATAAAAGTTTAGACAATGCTAATTTGCTAAAAATTGCCTTGCAATACACTCAGGATTTTGATGGTTTAGTGATTGCTTTTGCCCAGGATGAAAAAATAAAAGGAAATGGCGTTGCTAATGAAGGGATAGTTTCTACCCGTTTGGGATTGAAAGGAATTCCAAATTTAGCCGAAGAATTACAAATAGCCCGCAACTTATTCTTACTTGAATATACAGGTGGAAAAATGCATATTCCAACTATTTCTACAGCAAAATCTGTTGCTTTAATTAAAGAAGCTAAAACTAAAGGATTGCAAGTAAGTTGTAGTGTAAGCGTGCATCACCTAACATTGACCGATGAAAAACTAGATAATTTTGATACCCGATACAAAGTTGCTCCACCATTAAGAACAGAAGAAGACAGACAGGCATTATTAGCCGGAATTCTAGACAACACCATCGACACGATTACCAGTGACCATAATCCAATGGACATTGAACACAAGAAAATGGAATTTGATATGGCAAAAAATGGAACTATTGGTTTAGAAAGTGCTTTTGGCGCCTTATTAAATGTACTTCCTTTAGAAAAAGTAATCGAAAAATTAACTTCTGGAAAAGCAGTTTTCAATATTGAAAGTTCACCAATAAAAGAAGGTTTGAAAGCGAATATTAGCTTATTCAATCCTGAAGAAAAAAACACTTTTACTAAAGCAGCTATTTTATCAAAATCTAAAAATTCAGCCTTTTTAGGAATGGAATTAAAAGGAAAAGCATACGGAATTGTAAACCAGGGAAAACTAATCTTAGCATAAAACATGAATACAATTGAAGAAGGAAAAACAGCAGCAATAACCAGTTATATTTTAGGAATTGGCGTTTTTATTGCAATGTCTATGAATGCCGAAGACAAGAATTCATTTGCTTCTTTTCACATCCGACAAGGACTAGGTTTAACTTTAACTTTTATTTCGCTGGGATTAATTATCAGTAATTTTGACAGCATGATGATATCGGCTCCTATGTGGATTTGCATTTCAGTACTTTGGACATATGGTATTTTTAGCGCTATAAAAGGAGAAACAAGACCAATTCCTCTTGTTGGTAATTTATACCAAAAATGGTTTAAAAGCATCTCTTAAAATTGCAAAAAATAAATTGCTTCGCCTGTTCGCTAACGCTCGGGTCCAAATTTCAAAACTGATTACTAATCCCGAAATTTCGGGACTGAACACTGAATACTTCTTATGAATCTATCCCTAGAATACCTAATCAGAGAACCAAAAATAAAATTAGAAAAAAATCCTTTATTACTATTATTACATGGTTATGGCAGCAATGAAGCCGATTTATTCTCATTTGCATCTGAATTACCTGACGAATATTATGTGATTTCGGCTCGTGCACCTTATGATTTACAATACGGAAGTTATGCCTGGTATGCAATTAATTTTGATGCCAATGAAAACAAATTTTCAGATCACGAACAAGCCAAATTATCAAGAGATTTAATTGCTCAATTTATCGAAGAATTAATTGCTAATTACCCAATTGATAAAGACCAAATTACTTTATTAGGCTTTAGCCAGGGTGCCATTTTGAGTCAGGCTATTGCATTGTCACATCCTGATAAAGTTCAAAAAGTCATCGCATTAAGCGGTTATATTAGCGAACCTATATTTGAAGAAAATTATAAAAATAATGACTTTTCAAACCTTAAAATATTTGCATCCCATGGAACTGTGGATCAGGTAATTCCAGTAGAATGGGCACGAAAAACCAAATCGTTTTTAACTAATTTAGGAATTGAATCGGTTTACAATGAATACCCAATAGGCCATGGAGTTTCGCCTCAGGTTTTTAATGATTTTAAAAATTGGTTAATTCAGAAATAATAAAATTTCCACATAAAAAAAATCCCGTCTCGTTTTAAAAAAAGAGACGGGATTTTTTATTTACATAAGACACTATCTATTTCTAGTGACAACTAGGATCTAAATGCTTCTTTTTCTTTAGATCGGTTGGTATATTCCCACTACAATCAGGAATTGATTCAAAAGGTGTAAGAACGCCATTTATGGTTATTTCTGATCGTGTTGTAAACCCGTCACCATCATCATCAATATCTCTAAAGTCTGGTATTCCATCACCATCAGTATCGTCGTTGTATACATCACCATCACCATTAATATCTTCTAAATAAGAAGGAATTCCATCACCATCATGATCGTATCTTCTTACCTCATACAATTTAATATTAAATAATATTGGAGTATATGCTGGTATAGCACCACTTCCTACATAATATCCTAATCCTGATGGCAAAAACATCACTCCAGCTCCAAAATCAGTATAAACTAAAGTTCCATCATTTTTATCTGATTCTACATATTTTCCTGTTCTTAATTCAGGAAAAACCTCAGCCCAACCTCTAATAACTGGAATTCCTGGTGACTGAGTTTGACCATCTAAATTATATAATCCTTGAGGATTAGTAGATTGATCAAAAACTGTTTGATCAAGCAAAGCACCTTTATACGCTGCATATACACCATCTACATTAGTTGGTTTAACTCCAGTACCTTCTCTCAGTACTAAATAGTACAATTTATAAGTAATATCATGTAATTCGACGTTTTTCATCAATAACTTTGGAAAAGTAGAACTATTTAAAAGTGACATTATAGATACCTGAGTTCCTCCTTCAGGAATTTTATTCAACTTAACATCCTGATCTCTTATTTCTCCAGGCGCATTAACTATCTCTTCAATATAATGAGTCTTTAAATATTTTTCAATACTATCATTATCTTTTGCAAATTGTTCTCCAAAATCTCTAAGAGGCACTTCTTCAATAGAATTATCGTCTTTCGAACATGAAAATAAAGAGAGGCATGTAATTATTAAAATAAAATAATACTTAAATTTGTTCATTATAGCTGAATTTTAAGTGCGCAAGATACAATATTGATTTATTTTTGTAAACTATTTAACTCTGATTTTACAAATTTTATGCGAATAGATAAATATTTATGGTGTGTCCGATATTACAAGACTCGAAATATGGTGACCGAAGCCTGCAAAAAAAATCACGTCACCGTAAACGGCATAGTAGCCAAGCCATCTAAGGAAGTTTTTCCAACAGATAAAATCACTTTTAGAAAAGATCAAATCACACAAATTATTACGGTATTAGACATTCCAGAAAATCGTGTGGGTGCTAAACTAGTTGATATCTATAGGAGAAATGATACTCCTGCGGAAGTATATCAGCATTTGGAATTATTAAAATTATCCAAAGAGCATTATCGAAAAAACGGAACCGGACGACCTACCAAAAAAGACCGAAGAGATATTGATGAATTTGGAAACGAAATTCACGAAGACGAAGAAGATTAAAATTCTAATTTTTAAATTTAGTTATATTAGCAAAAAAATAAACCATGAGCAAAAACATTATACTAACAGATCAGGAAATCAAACACAAAACAAAAAGAATTGCTTACCAAATCTACGAAACCTTTATAGATGAAGAAGAAGTTGTTCTTGCCGGAATTGCTACCAATGGTTATGTATTTGCTGAAAAAATTGCTCAGGAATTAAAAGCAATTTCTAGTTTAAAGATCATTTTGTGTGAAGTTCACGTTGACAAACAAAATCCAAAACTGAATATACAAACTTCTATTACTGCCGAAGAATATGCTAATAAAGGTTTGATCCTTATTGATGATGTCTTGAATTCAGGCACAACCTTAATTTATGCGGTTAAGCACTTTTTAGATGTGCCCTTAAAAAAATTCAAAACAGCGGTCTTAGTAGACCGTAATCATAAAAAATATCCTGTAAAAGCTGATTTTAAAGGAATCTCTCTTTCTACTTCTTTATTAGAACATGTTCAAGTAGAATTTGACCAAGACAATAATAGTTATGCCTGGTTAAGCTAAAATTTCCAAAATATCATCTACAGTCTGCTCAATCGTTTTTTGATCTACAGTAACGGTATACTGTGCTTGATTGTAATAATAACTTCTTTCAAATAAATGGGTAGCAATAAACTCTTTCATCTCGACATCATCTTTGTTTGCGATAAGGGGTCTATTGCTCTTATTTAAGGACAATCGATCTACTAAGGTCTCAATGGATGCTTTTAAGTAAATAGAAAACACATTGTCTCCTTTTAATAATTCATGATTATTAGCATAACAAGGAGTTCCTCCACCCAAACCAATTATGATTGGATCGGTAAAATTCAATAATTCAACAAAATATTCGTGTTCTAATTTTCTAAAATGGATTTCTCCTTTTTCAGCAAATATCGTTTTGATGGTCATTCTTACTTTTTTTTCGATAAATTCATCCAAATCGATAAAAGGAATTTCAAGCTTTTTTGACAATTCTTTGGCAATAGTTGACTTTCCACAACCCATATAACCTAACAGTATAATTTTCTTCATAGAATAAAACCCTATAAACTAAGGTGTTAAAATTTATTATTAAAAAAAGACAAATTTATAATAAAATAGCTTGGAAATAATAAAAAAAACGCCTTATATTTGCACCCGCAATCAGGGAACGATGCAAGACTCGATAGCTCAGTTGGTAGAGCACATCACTTTTAATGATGGGGTCCTGGGTTCGAGCCCCAGTCGGGTCACAAATTAAGTGATTCACTTGAAAAACGTTCTCTGATGCATTTGACTCGATAGCTCAGTTGGTAGAGCACATCACTTTTAATGATGGGGTCCTGGGTTCGAGCCCCAGTCGGGTCACAAAAGGTTAAGTAATTATTTTACTTAACCTTTTTTACTTTTAGGCCACGTGGAGAAACGGTAGACTCGCCATCTTGAGGGGGTGGTGCTCGTAAGGGCGTGTGGGTTCAAATCCCACCGTGGTCACATAAAAAGGATGAAAATTCAATTAGACTTCCTTCCCTAAAAAGTTTAGACAAATTTATACTTAATTTTAATAATAGTGAGCTCATTCCGGATCAACGCAAAAACCTGTGGAGTATCAAATTTAAACATAAATATTAGTTAGCCTAAAAAGAAAAAACTAGATGTTTCATATACCTCTAAATTAAAATCTAAAAGCTTTAATTTTAGCGTTGAAAGATTCTGCTGAAGAATTAGTACTTCTTTTATCAAAATAATTCAATATGACTTAGTAACGATCAACTATTGCCCAAGATATTGTATCGAAAAGACTTGAATCCAGATTGATTCACTTCAGACCATCTAGCTAATTTGAAAAACCTAATATTTTATCCTTTATATTTTCAAGATATTACATAAATCTTATGTTAGATTATATTCCTTTTGAATATCAGGATATAATTCAAATAACAAATTGGCGCGTTCTAACTGATTTTTCGACTATTTTGATTTACTTTTGTATAAAAAATAGCGACTTCTAGCTAGTGATCGTTTTAGAGTATCTCAATTTAGCAAGATTTCAGACTCGAATTTTCTCATGTTTTTCTTTGTTATTTCTATAGCCTCATTTTCTTTATCTAGTACTTACAACAGTATTAGGATTCTGATTTCCTACAAGACTTCTGTAACAAGTTTCTGAACATGAAAACGGTCTGCAACACGAGTCGCATTAAGAAAAAAAAACACTTCTTAGCAATCAAATTCATATTTCCAGCCATATCTAGAGTGATTTCGGCTACTCAATTTCGTCGTTTAAACGTTGTCTTATCTATAATTGCAATTACTCTTTCTGCTTTAGTTCCCGCAATCATTAATACTATTGTTACTTTTTTGCCTTTAACAGCTTTGTTTATCAAAATAGTTAGAGTTCACCATTAGAAAGTGATGCTTCGTCAATTGATAAGCGTTTTAAAATATTTTCAGGGAAAAGCTGCCAATTTTTAACGTGTGATTTTTGATTCCAAATTTTAAAGTCGCTTAAGAAATCTTTGTATTGATGTTGATGATTTTACCATTAACTCCACAAAAGAAAACAATAACATTACAGCCATTTGGTTTGAAACCTATTGATTTCTTTTAAAAAACACGCAAACTCCTGTGTTACACGAGTTCCGTCAGCCACTAAATTCCAATTTCCAAAAACCACTTATCCAGTATCTTCATTGAGCCATTTTCTACAAGTGATATGATACAGAATTAACTGAACGATATTTTTTCCTAAAACTTCTTCTACACATCAAAGCTTAAATTCATAATTATATTTGACTTTTCTTTTCTCTTAACATGATTCAAAAACTAAAAACAAATTAAAAATTACCAAAAAACGGTATACAATGCGACTAAGACACCGCAGATAATAAAGGAACCAATAATAAATTCAGAAGATACTTTAAACATTGCTGTATCTACTTCTATAGTATGCGTTTCGTGTTGTTCTTTAGATTCCGGACGTAATAAACTAATGGCAACCATTAGGAATACAATGATAAAGAATGCAATTGTCATTCTGTCCAAGAAAGGAAAATCCGGGAAAGCTCCGTTTGTCCATACAGGCAGAAACTTTAAAACTGCTGCAATTGGCACGGTAAGTAACGCACCTGCAAGTCCTGCCGAAGCCGTTGTTTTTTTCCAAAACATTCCCAATAAAAATACCGCCAAAACTCCAGGAGAAAAGAAACCAACATATTCCTGTATGAATTGATACGCCTGATCCAACGATTTTAACGATGGCGCAACTACTGCACCGATAAGCATCGCTATTACAACCGCTAATCTTCCAATACGCACCAGTTTTTTTTCTGAGGCATTTTTATTAAAATACTTTTTATAAATATCTAAAGAAAAAATGGTCGAAATACTATTCGCTTTCCCCGCTAAAGAAGCTACAATTGCTGCAGTTAAAGCTGCTAATGCTACACCTTTTAATCCCGCAGGCAATAAATTCATTAGCGTTGGATAGGCATGATCTGGTTTTAAAATTCCTGCAGCATCCACCATTTCTTTTTGAAACATTCCGTTTTCGTGCATCACATACATGGCAATTCCAGGTAAAACAGCAATAATTGGAACTAATAATTTTAAAAAGGCTGCAAATAAAATTCCTTTACGGGCTGTTTTTAAATCGGCACCTAAAGCTCTTTGAACAATGTATTGGTTACAACCCCAATACGCCAGATTATTAATCAACATACCTCCTACAATTACTGACATTCCAGGTAATTCAGAATAATGCGGATTTGATTTTTCCAATATCATGTGCAAATGTCCCGGTGCTTCATCAGCGATCACTCCAAGGCCTTTGATGATGTCTTTTCCAAATCCAAACTGTTCTGATAATAAAGTTAATGCCAAATAAGTGGTCACCAAACCTCCTAAAATTAAAACAATAACCTGAAACATATCTGTATATCCGATAACCTTCATTCCGCCCAAAGTCACAATAACAGAGAACAAACTCAAACCGATAACACAATATTCAAAACTAATAGGTGCTATCGATGAAATAGCCAAAGCGCCCAAATAAATAATCGAAGTCAGATTGACAAATACATAAATCAACAACCAGATTATTGCCATAATAGTACTTACAGTACCGTTGTATCTTTTTGCCAAAAATTGCGGCATGGTAAAGATCTTGTTTTTAAGATAAACCGGTAAAATAAACATCGCCACAACAATTAATGTAGCAGCCGACATCCATTCGTAAGAAGCAATCGCTAATCCTATGGCAAACCCCGAACCACTCATCCCGATAAAATGCTCTGCCGAAATATTTGAAGCAATTAATGAGGCTCCAATAGCCCACCAGGTAAGCGAACCTTCGGCAAGAAAATAATCGTTAGAACTGGTTACTGCATTTTTCTTGCTTCGGTAAATGTACATTCCGTAGGCTGTAACAATAACAAAGTAGATTAAAAAAACAATATAATCTGCGGGTTGTAATACATTCATAATTGAGTTGGTTTGATTTATTTTTGGTTAATAGTTAATACTAAAGGTATCTATACAAAAATAGAATCTAAACGAAATTTGAATATGGATAATTTGTGCTAATACATGGATTTTTTTATTATTCTAATAAAAAAATCCATGAATAATTCCATAAAACACATTGATAATCAATCAACCTCCACTTTATTACACTTATTTGGGTTTCAGAATAAAGCTCTTTTAACAGAGGAATAATTTTAGAAAAGAGCAAAAAAAAAAAGAGCATTGAATTTAACTCCAATACTCTTTTAAAAAATATATTCAGTATCTCTTATTTCGAATAAGCTACAGCAACTTGTTTACTTGAACCTAAACCTTCAATCCCTAACTCGATAACATCACCTGCTTTTACATAAATAGGATCTGGTTTAATTCCTAAACCTACTCCCGGAGGCGTTCCTGTACTAATAATATCACCAGGAAGTAAAGTCATAAACTGACTTAAATAATGTACTAAAAATGGAATTTTAAATACTAAATTAGAAGTATTACTGTTTTGGAACTTTTTACCATTTACAGACAACCACATTGACAAATTATTTACATCAGCAATTTCATCCTGAGTAGCTAAAACTGGTCCAAGAGGCGCGAAAGTATCACAACCTTTTCCTTTTGCCCATTGTCCGCCCATTTCAATTTGGAATGCTCTCTCACTATAATCATTTAATAAAGCATATCCAGCAACATAATCCAAAGCATCAGCTTCTTCTACATAACTTGCTTTTTTACCTACTACAAAAGCCAATTCTACTTCCCAATCTGTTTTTTCACTTCCTTTAGGGATAATTACATTGTCATTTGGTCCACACAAAGAAGTAGTCGATTTAAAGAAAATAATAGGCTCTGTTGGAATTGGAGCACCAGTTTCATGACAATGGTCTACATAATTTAAACCAATGCAAATAATTTTTGAAGGGCGTGCAACCGGAGAACCCAAACGAACATCATCAGCAACCTCTGGGAAAGAAGTTCCGCTTTCGATCGCTGCTTTTAATTTTTCTAAGCCATTATTTTCAAAAAAAGATTCGTTGTAATCTGTTACAATTGAAGAAACATCATATCTTTTTTCTCCAACTAAAATTCCTGGTTTTTCGCTGCCTTCTGCTCCAAAACGTATTAATTTCATTTCTTTATATTTTTTTAAAAGTTACTAAGTTACTGAGTTTCTAAGTTTATAAGTTTTTAATCTTATTACTTAATAGCTTAGATTCTTAGCCTTTTCTTCGTTTCAATCTTAGAAATTTAACAGCTTAGAATCTTAGCAACTCTTTTTTAATTATTTAATTTGATAAATCCTCCATCAATTGGATAATCTGATCCTGTAATAAAACCAGCTTCATCGCTTGCTAAAAACAATGCTAAAGTAGCAATTTCTTCTGGTTTACCCATTCTTCCAATAGGTTGTGATTTTGATAATTTATCAAAGATTTCAGCCTCATTTCCTGGATAATTTTTCGAAATAAATCCATCTACAAATGGTGTATGTACACGCGCTGGAGAAATAGAGTTCGAACGAATATTCTCGTTGATGTAATCTTTAGCAACCGATAATGACATCGCCATCACCGCTCCTTTAGCTGTAGAATAAGCAAAACGATCAGGGATTCCTACCCATGAAGCAATCGAAGCCATATTAACTATCGATCCACCACCCGACTTACGGAATTGTGGAATCGAAGCGTGCAAACAGTTGTACACTCCTTTTACGTTTACATCCATAATTCGGTCAAAATCAGCTTCAGCAGTCGTATCCACTTTACCTACATGCGCAATTCCTGCATTATTCACTAAAATATGAATGTTACCAATTTTTTCGAATGTGGCTACCACTTCATCGTGTTTTGCAACATTACAAGCATGAGCAACAACTTTTCCCCCTTCGGCAACAATTTCGTCAACCGTAGATTGTGCACTTTCGGCAGTTAATTCTATAATATGAACCTCAGCTCCTTGCTTAGCAAATAAAACTGAAATGGCTTTTCCTATTCCGCTTCCTCCACCAGTTATTATTGCTTTTTTATCTTTTAATGAGAACATTTAAATTGTAGTATTAAATTATTAAAAATGATATTTTGTTTAAAAGGACAAATTTATAAATAAAAGCTTCGTTTTCAAGAGATAAAATAGTCTTAATTTATTAAACTCTTCCCAAAAAAAGAATTCAATTGTTTATGGCATTAAATCCAGTACTGTTTTAATTATCAAACGATTAGTGTTTTTATTTTACCAAAACACAAAAGAATAAAGGTACTATGCCATATAACCATATAATAATTCGATTTTATCCTTATCTAATTATTAATTATCTTTGAAAACTGATGAAACTAGAAAAAACAAAAATATCATCTTATCTCAATAGCGCCATTTCTGTGCTCTCCAGGGAAGAACCTTTCTTTCAAGCTCCTTTTCATTCTCATCCAGAGTTAGAGTTGGTCTATGTCAAAGAAAGTTTTGGGAAACGAATTATTGGTAATTCTGTTGCTAATTTCGAATCGGGCGACTTGGTATTTCTGGGTTCCGATATTCCACATGTTTGGTTGAATGACGAAATTTACTATCATAACAACAAACTAAAAGCAAAAGCCATTGTAGTTTATTTCAATAAAGATATTTTTGGCCCTGCTTTTTACGAATTAAAAGAAGCCCAGAAAATCAATACTCTTTTTGAAAAAGCGAAAAAAGGACTTTCAATTACCGGAAAAACCAATAAACTAATCGCTAAAAAACTAGAAAAATTAGTTGCCAAACAGGACTTTGAGGTAATCATTGGACTTTTTGAAATTTTATCTATACTTTCAGCCACTACAGATTTTGATTTTATAAATAACGAAACCTACACTCCTACTAATGATTCTTTCAAAAAAGACCGTCTTTCTGACGTTTATCAATATGTAAAAGAGAATTATAAAAAAGAGATTTCGCTGGATGAAGTGGCTCAAATTGCTAATTTGACTCCAACCTCTTTTTGCAGAATGTTCAAATCAAAAACCAAAAAGAATTTTATTGAATACCTGAATGAAATTCGAATTTCAAATGCCTGCAAATTGCTTATTGAAACCGATATGAGTGTTTCTGAAATAGCCTACGAATGCGGATACAAAACCGTTTCTAATTTCAACAAACTATTCAAGAAAAACACAGCAAATACGCCTAAAGAATACCAAAACAAAATTGCCCGTTAAATTTAATTAAATGCGTAAACTGCACTAAAACCGCCATAATAATTTACTGGATTACCTGAATAATAATATCTGGCTGGCGTACTGCCAAAACCGACAGCATTAGGTAAAATACTGGCTGCATATTTCTCATTCAATGCATTTTGGATTCCAAAATTAACTTCCATCTTTACTTTTTTAAG
>Ga0247805_1000585_pt1 | contig 18469 bp, 14 predicted proteins | sample UWRJL044104R1_FD_180930 | JGI IMG/M metagenome (GOLD analysis project Ga0247805, IMG submission 180930) | Plant litter microbial communities from Arlington Agricultural Research Station in Wisconsin, United States - UWRJ-L044-104R-1 | ecosystem: Environmental > Terrestrial > Plant litter >... | reverse complement strand
AAGACGCTGTCGTACCCGATACGCACACGAGTCGTGACTTTATCAAAGAACTCGAAAGCGGCAAATACGACGATATCAAAGATAAGCCGATCGTTACCTACTGTACCGGTGGTATCCGCTGTGAAATCTTGAGCGCGTTGATGGTGAACCGTGGCTTTACGGAAGTCTACCAAATGGATGGTGGCATCGTGAAATACGGCGAAGAGTTTGGCGATGACGGACTATGGGAGGGCAGTCTGCGTGTCTTTGACGACCGCATGACGGTTGAATTCTCTGACCACACAAAGGTTATCGGCGAATGTAGTCACTGTAAAGCAGCGACCAGCAATTATGAAAACTGTGCCTGGGCAAACTGTAACGACCTCGTTCTTATTTGTGAAAACTGTAAAGAAAACCCAGACCTCTTGTTCCACACTGACCTCTGCCGCCAGAAGGCAGGCCTGGCCGTTTAATCGACTTTAGCGGTACAATAGATATATGGAGTCAAAGACTCAAAAACTTCAGGATAAGTTAAAAACACTGCCGCGCTCACCCGGGGTTTATTTTCATAAGTCAAAAACTGGCGAAATTATTTATGTCGGGAAAGCGGCGGTCCTGAAAAACCGTGTCCGACAGTACTTTCAAAGTACCCGTGACATGGATGTTAAAACTCGCGCCCTTGTTGAAGAAATCTACGACACCGATTGGGTGGAAACTGAAAGTGAACTCGACGCTCTATTTCTGGAATCAGAAATGGTCAAGCGCTACATGCCACGCTTTAACATCTTGCTGCGTGATGATAAATCACAGACATTTATTCGGATTGATATGAAGAGCGAATGGCCGTACGTGTGTTTTACGCGCAACCCGGCTGATGACGGGGCAGACTATTACGGTCCCTACTACAACGGCTTTACGATCAAAAAAGCGATGCGCTTCCTGCGCAAGGTATTCCCGTACTACACGGCACCACCAAAAAACGCCGGCAAGCCCGACCTCGATTCTCATATAGGGTTAAGCCCTCGCCCTGGGACGACATCGGCTGAATATAAGGCGACTTTGAAACGATTGGTTCGCTACATTGAAGGCGGACGTAACAGTATTGTTCGTGAGCTTGAAAAAGATATGCATGCTGCCGCCAAACAGCAAGACTTCGAAACGGCCGCTGCGTACCGTAACAAATTGACTGATCTGAAAGCCCTCCAGCACCGGATTATGTTTGGTGATCGCGAGTTCCTGGATATCAGCAAAGACAAAGCGTTGTCGAGTCTGGTTGAATTATTCGGATTAAAGAAAATCCCAGCTCGCATCGAAGGCTACGATATCAGTCACATGGGCGGCACAAACGTCGTTGCCAGCATGGTGGTATTTACTAACGGTGTCAGTGACCGAGCAAATTACCGCAAGTTTAAAACGCGCATTGAACAAAATGATGATTACTATAATATGCACGAAACATTGCAGCGCCGGTTAAGTGAAAAGAATATGAAAGCCTGGGGCGTGCCGGACTTAATTTTGATCGATGGTGGAAAGGGGCAATTAGACGTCGCCCTGAAGGCCCAAGAAGAATATGGCCTAAAGATTCCAATGGTTAGTATCGCCAAGCGTGAAGAGGAGGTGATTGTACACCGGACTCGTTCGAATATTGATCTGACATTTTTGACACCGTATATTAATACACCAAGTGTCGGTATTTCAGTCATGACATCGGGTGATTACCTGGTGGTGAACCTGCACCCGGGACAGATGAATGCCTCGTCTCACTCCAAGAACCTGCGCGGCGCAACTTTGCCGTCGACATATTCTGATGTGACGAAACTATTTCAGCGTATTCGCGATGAATCACACCGTTTTGCCGTCAGCTATCACACGGTCCTAAAGCGCGCCAAGCAAACTGCCAATGTATTGGAAGAAATCCCGGGCATTGGTCCAGCAACCCGCAAAAAGTTGTTGAAAACATTTGGTAGTATGCGTGGTGTTAATGCGGCCGAAGAGAGTGCCATTATCGCGGCAATTGGTGAGAAGAAAGCCCTCATCATCAAACCCTACCTGACGACCTAGCGAACGCGCTTGTGCTAATAGCACCACCACTATATTATGGGGACAGAGAACGTCATGATACGACAAAAATTTCGCCCCGCTTTTACCATCGTTGAGTTAATTGTAGTGATTTCAGTTATCGCTATTTTAGCTGGTATTACGCTTGTCTCGTATGGGGCATGGCGGAATTCGACAACAACATCGAGTGTAAAAAGCGACCTTGCGCAGGCTGCGTCGACAATGGAATCGGCCCGCACGTTTAGCAATAGCTATCCTTCGGCTATTCCGTCGACATTTGCAGCTAGTGACGGCATAACGATTGCCCTCGCTTCATCTGATGCGAAGTCATATTGTATCGATGGCACAAGCGCCTCAATATCGTCGATCAAGTACTACATCGATGATACGATTCACGCGAGTGGTGCGGCGCAGGGAACTTGTGTGACTAGAGCAGTTGCTCAAACACCGGTCCCGGTATCGAATGTCGCCTTTATTGCCGGCTCGACGCAAATTACTGTGACTTGGTCGTTGGCGACACCAAACTATGCAACTCAGTACACTGCGCAGTGTGCCCAAGATCCAAGCTTTATTACTGGCCTTATTCAAACAACCGTCAGTGGTGCTACTGTCACGAGCGCGGCAGTTACGGGTGCCAATATGACAACGACATATTTCTGCCGAGTTAAGGCTATCAACGCTAATGGGCAAAGTGCCTGGAGTGGTTCGGGATCAGGCAACACAGAGCAAGGTGGCTGTGGTGATACTAACCAATATGGCACCTTTCCCGATTGTTATGACTACGACTCTTTGCCTATCGCAACCTCAATCGAAGGCTACTGGCCAAGCGCGCCGGCTGGATACTTGTTGGAAGACGGTTCGGCTGTGTCGCGTACGACCTATGCCGACCTGTATGCGGTCATCGGTACAACCTATGGCGCCGGCAACGGAACAACCACGTTTAACCTGCCTGATTCTAGGGGTCGGGTATCGGTCAACTTGAATACAGCGGATACGCAGTTTGCGACCTTGGGACAAAAGTATGGCGAGAAGACTCACTTGTTAACACTTGCTGAATTGCCAGCACATAACCATGGACCAGGAACTGACAATGGGTCATATGTGGCCCCAGCGGGTAGTTACTATGGTCTCGGAACGGCCGCGGGATTGACATACACCGGTGGCAGTGTTGCACACAACGTGATTCAGCCATCGATTGTAAAACGGACTGCCATTAAATTTAGGCCCGCTCCAGGGACACAGTCGACGTCACCAGCTGCAACCTCGATCGAAGGCTACTGGACGAGCGCCGCGACACCGCCAACAGGCTACTTGTTTGAGGATGGCTCGGCTGTGTCGCGTACTACCTATGCCGATTTGTTTGCTGCGATTGGCACTACGTACGGTGCCGGTAACGGCTCGACTACATTTAACTTGCCTGATTCACGGGGCAGAGTAGGGGTCAACTTGAGTACTGGTGAGGCGGAATTTGCAGCCATGGGGCAAAAATATGGCGAAAAGACACACCTACTAACTATTGCCGAAATGCCCGCGCATAACCATGGTGCTGGTAGTAACGGCGTGTCGTACCTCGCGCCAGTCGGTTCTAATTACGGACTAACCGCTCCATTGCCAGCAGTCAACGCCGGTGGTGGTCAGGCGCACAACGTCATTCAGCCATCAATCGTGAAGCGCTTCGCAATTAAATTCACACCGGCGAGTGGTACGATCGCTGCTTCGGCAAGAGGGACGTCTGTCGAGGGGTATTGGAATACTGCACCGGCGGGATATCTATTCGAAGATGGCTCGGCCGTGTCGCGCACTACCTACGCTGATCTATTCGCAGTTATCGGCACGACCTATGGCGCCGGTAATGGTTCGACAACATTTAATGTTCCTGACTCGCGAGGAAGGGCCGGCGTAAATATTAACTCGGCCGATACAGAGTTTGATGCTATGGGAGAAAAGTACGGCGAAAAGGTTCATACGTTGACGATTGCCGAAATGCCGTCGCACACGCACAATTACGGGGCAAGCGGAACATATGTCACACCTTCAGGTGACTATTATGGACTGGCGACGACGGTTACGACCGCGGTGGCCGGCGGTGGCGCTGCACATAATGTTATTCAACCATCAATTGTAAAACGATTTATGATTAAGTTCTAAGGAAGTAGTAATGATTGAAGTAACCAGAGACACCTCGGCCTATACAAACGCTTATCGACCAACTATCGTTGTGCCGCCGCCAAAACACACCCTTCGAAATATTATTATTTCGCTCGTCGCTGTCATTGTAATTGCTGTGGTTGCGGTGCTGGTGATCGTTAACGTCAAGCACACTCAACTAGTTGATGATGTGAAGCATGCGCTTGTTTCGCAAAATGATATTATGAAGCGAAGTGCCAAGGACGATGCCTATGCTGCGACATTACCACCTGGCGTTGCATCAACAGACAAGGTATCAATCGCTGCAACGGTCAGTTTTGACGGGGCTACCTACTGCATTACGGGCAAAAGCCTTGTCGACGACAAGGTCGTATACAATATCGGCTCACATAGTGAAGATAGCACACCAACTAAAGGTGACTGTAGCTCGCTATCAAATACGATTATGCCGACAACTCCAGGTCTACCATCAATTGGTTCGGTCGGAACAGATGAGATTAGCCTCAGCTGGGAGGCATCTGCCTATGCCGGATCGTACACCGTGCGTTGCGCAACAGATGAAGCATTCACTAAAGACGTGGTGACTGCCAAGGCGACCACCACGGCAGCGGTTTTGAGTAAACTAAGAGGAGGAGTCGATTATTTTTGTAGTGTGCAGGCTGTGAACGAACGCGGGGTAAGCGCGTGGTCGACAAGTGTACCAACAAAGACGACACTCGCATCAGCTGCTCCTGTTTTGACAATCACGCCCGTTTCAACATCTGAGATACGGTATAGCTGGACGCCAATTAGTGGGGCAACTTCGTATGAGCTAGAGTATTCAAGTGACATCAACTTTATTAAAGATGTCAAAAAAGTCACAACTCAAGCGACAACAGGAAGCACCGTTGGGCTGAATGCTAATACGATGTATTATTATCATGTCCGGGCGTTCACAAGCCAGTTTGATGCGTCGAATGCTGCATTTTCAGGTGTTATTGAAGACAAAACAAAGAGTTAGTCCGCCGCACTTGCTACAATAGTCTTATGGATTCACATTTCTTTACTGGTAATCGACGGGCGCTGATGGAGTCAGTAACAACAGCGACAGCGATATTCGCGGGTAATACAGCAATCCAGCGATCGAACGATGCCTCATATGAGTTCGCTCAAGAAGCTAACTTCTGGTACCTGACTGGTATTAATGCAGCTGACTGGCGACTAGTGATTGAAGGCGAATATGCAACGCTGATTGCTCCTGACGTCGATGAGGTTCACCAGATCTTTGATGGCAGCCTGTCGCGCGCAGAGGCGAAACGTATCAGTGGTGTAGATGATGTGGTGTCACATGCTGATGGCGAGGCATTGATAAAAAAAGTTATTGCCGCTCAAACCCCAATTGCAACCTTAGGCAAAGATCCCCATGTTGATCATTACGATTTCGCCCTGAACCCTGGTCCAGTCACGCTGCACACAGTCTTGTCTGAACAATCTGTCGCTATTGAAGATGTACGACGACCTTTGGCAACGCTTCGAGCAATTAAACAGCCGGCCGAGATTGAGTTGATGCGCCAGGCAATCGCTATAACGATTGATGGATTTGAGCGCGTTAAAGCCGGGATTGACTCGTACGGGTATGAATATCAGATTGAAGCTGACTTCAGTCACTCGTTCGTGTATGCCGGAGCATCGGGCCACGCCTACGACCCAATCGTGGCAGCGGGCAAGAACGCGTGCACGCTGCACTACGGCAAAAACCAGGCGGCGTTACATGAGGGCGACCTCGTACTACTCGATATTGGTGCGAGCTTTAAAGGCTACGCTGCTGATATTACCAGGACCTACGCTCATGGCGCGGTGTCTGACCGCCAACGAGCGGTTCACGCGGCGGTCAAGAAGGCTCACGTTGCAATTATCGACCTGCTTGCGCCCGGGTTGAATGTCAAAGACTACGGTTTAAAAGTTGATGAGATTATGAAAACGGCGCTGCAGTCACTTGGATTATTCAATGAGCCGACCGATTATCGAAAGTATTTCCCGCACGCCGTGAGTCATGGATTGGGGATTGATGTCCATGATTCGCTTGGTGCACCTGAGGTGTTCTTGCCAGGGATGGTACTGACTGTTGAGCCGGGAATTTACATCCCCGAAGAGGGTATTGGCGTCCGGATTGAAGACGATATTTTAATCACCGAAACAGGACATGAGAATCTCAGCGCCAAGCTGTCGACCTCTTTGTGATATACTACCACTAACGTTATGAAAGAGCAGATTCTTGTTTTTATTGTCCGATGGGTGCTGAGCTCGTTTGGACTTTGGATTGCCGTTCGTTTGCTAGGAACTGGCTACGAAAATGTTGAAGTCACTGCCGGTATCGGTGGGTTCTTGTTCGCAGGATTTGTCTTTTCGATTGTGAACAGCATCTTGAAGCCTTTGGCGGTCATCTTGTCACTTCCCGCAATCTTGCTGTCACTCGGACTATTCATGTTGGTCGTCAACGGTGCGCTTGTCTATGTCTCGATCCTCTTGTCACCAGGTATCTCGATGTCATTCTTTAACTCGATTCTTACCGGAATCATCCTTAGTCTGATAAACTATATAGTAAGTGCCGCAGTCGAGATTCGGGGCGGTAAATCAGGAGTAAACTATGACAATTGATATCATTCTACAAATCGCAACCGTTGCCTCAGGAATTCTGATGATTATCTGTATTCTATTGCAGCAACGTGGTGCAACCCTTGGTGCTGGATTTGGCGCCTCTGGTGAGCTATATACGACCCGCCGCGGTATCGACAAAAACCTATTCGAGGTCAGTGTCGTATTCGGTGTCATCTTCATTCTATCGATCCTAGCCGGCTTGCTGTTGCCAGCCTAATTAAAGGAGTAATTCCACAACGTGGCAGATAACCAACCTAGTAAATGGCGTCGACTTCCCAAACCAAGCTTTAGCTCGAAAGACTTTTCGCGTCGCATGAAAAAAGTCGAAGGTGCAACCGTCAAGCACGCCCGTCGCTTTGTCTTTAAACGTATGGATAGTATCCGTGAAGCCCGCAAACACATTGCAATCTGGGTACTAACCGTTGGAGTTATCATCGGAGCAACGGGATTACAGCTTATGTGGTACCAAGACAGCTACCGAACGGCAGCTTTCGCTAATGACGGTACCTATGCCGAAGCAGTAATGGGTCCCGTTGATACACTGAACCCAATTTTTGCCAAGTCGAGTGCCGAGGAATCTGCTAGCTACCTGCTGTTCTCGCGTCTACTAACGTACGACAAGACGGGTAAGTTGAACTACGATCTGGCTGAGGATATGTCAATTAGTGATGACCGTATGACGTATACAGTTAAGATTCGTCCCGATGCTCGTTGGCAAGATGGTATTTATGTCCGCGCCAAAGATGTTGTCTATACAGTTAACTTATTAAAGAACCCAGCCACTCGTTCGACTATTAGTGGGTGGAATGACATTACGGCGACAGAAGTTGATGACCGCACAGTCGCCTTTAAACTACCGGCCGTCTACGCAGCCTTCCCACATGCGCTGAACTTCCTGCCAGTACTGCCAGAACACATCCTGCGTGACGTCGAACCCGGCGCGATCCGCGAGAATGACTTTAGTACCAAGCCAGTCGGAAGTGGTCCATTTACGCTGCGCTTTATCCAGGAAGTCGACACATCGGCTGGACGAGACATTATTCACCTAGCGCGCAACGACTCGTACTACAAGGGTGCGCCAAAGCTTGATCGCCTCCAGTTACACGTATATTCAACGAGTGACGCCATCTTACGGGCTGTTACAACCTCTGAGGTAAATGCGGCCACTGATCTATCTGTGAGTGACGTGTCGAAATTAAAAGACAACGAGCGCTATACCGTAGAACGCAAGCCAGTAAACGCTGGTGTCTACGCGCTCTTTAACACAACAACTGGTGTGATGGCTGATAAAAAAGTCCGTCAGGCGCTACAGGTGGGGACTGATACGGCAGCACTGCGATCAGTTGTTGGGAAAAATACCCCTGAGCTACACCTGCCATTCGTGAACGGTCAAGTAACCGGTGATGTGCCATCTGAGCCTGTCTATGACAAAGCGTCGGCTGAGCGTCAGCTTGATGAAGCGGGCTGGAAACTAGATGGTAAGGTGCGTAAAAAAGATGGTGTAGCCCTGAAGCTATCTGTTGTGACAACCAAAAATAATGATTTCGAACGAGTCCTATCTGCCATTGGCGATCAATGGCGCAGTCTGGGCGTGACGGTCACGACAAGTATCGTTGACCCAACCGACCCTGCGCAGAACGTCGTGCAGAACATTTTGCAACCTCGTAGCTACGATGTCTTGCTATACCAGCTGACGATCGGTGGCGACCCTGACGTGTACGCTTACTGGCACTCATCACAGGCGAGCCGTGGCTTTAACTTCTCGAACTATTCAAACCCGATTAGCGATGATGCTCTGACTAGTGCGCGTACTCGTATCGAACCTGATCTGCGTAACGCTAAATATGTCACTTTCGCCAAGCAATGGATTGCTGATGCACCGGCAATTGGACTGTTCCAGGCAACCACGCAGTACGTGTATAGCAAGAGTGTACACGCCTTGCCAGAGGGCGAAGTGCTTGTCTCGGCAGCTGATAGATACGCTGATGTTCTGTACTGGACCGTTGGCGAACGCGCCGTCTTTAAGACTCCGTAATCTGCATCTGGTGAGAGGGGATTGATTTCAGGGGTCTTATCCGCTATAATTGCCACCTGTTAGGGCGCTTAGCTCAGTTGGCTAGAGCATCTCGTTTACACCGAGAGGGTCGGGGGTTCGAATCCCTCAGCGCCCACCATACAAACAATCCATCAGCAATGATGGATTTTTTGTTTAGTAATTATTTTTGTATCGATATTCTCTCTTGCGTTAGCTTGACTCAATACTGTTAATGCTTCACAATTGCCAGTAAATAATGTGGGTAAAACTCTCGACAATTAATCCGAAACGGCCCCAGCAATCAGGGTTTACTATTGTGGAACTATTGATTGTGATTGTTGTCATCGGCATATTGGCTGCAATTACAATAGCCGCTTTTAATGGTGTTCAAAAAAAGGCGCAACAATCCTCGGCTCAATCAGCGGTCTCGCAAGCAAACAAGAAAGTGCTCGCCTATGCAGCGCAGAACTCTGACCAATATCCGTCATCACTCGAAGCTGCCGGGATTACTAATACGGACGGAATGCAGTACAGCTATAATAATGACATTTCACCACGAACATACGGCATAACGGCAGTTGTGGGATCGTCTTCGTACTATGTCTCGAATTTAGTAACGCAGCCCACTGCTGGCGGATATGCCGGTCATGCCCAAAACGGTATTGCCACAATCAAAAACCTACATACAAATCCTCGTGCGACCACCGCCTCCGGATTTGCGACACAAACTCCAACCGGGAGTACGGCTGCTGTTGTTCAGGGTACGGGACCGAATGGTGACGCAATGTTTACTGTTATTACTGCCGCTGCAGGGCAATTGCGTATGCAGTTCAAGTCGGGTACGTTGAGTGTACAGCCAGGTGAGACATATCAGATATCGTATTGGCTTCGATCATCAACCGCAGTAACATCGGCAAATGTGGAAGTCCAATTCTCAACTGGATGGGTAAAATTCCCAACAAGTAATATCACGGCAAATCTTAGTCGCTATAATGCGCTGATCACAGTACCCGCAGGTGTAACGGCTATTAATAATCTGCAAGTCTTGACGGATACAAGCGTCCCCAGTGGCGCAAAATTTGAGATTACAGATATCATGGTCACCGCAGGATCAACTCTCTATACATTTGCGGACGGCACTTCTACGAATTGGGCCTGGGATGGGCAAGCCAACAATTCGACCTCGACCGGTATTCCGCTGTAGCGAGATATTATGTTCCAGGCAACGCTGTACGAAGCTGCCCCTATTTGCTATAATGAGCCAAGTTCAATCGACTTTGCGCGTGTGCTGGAATTGGTAGACAGGCTAGCTTGAGGTGCTAGTGTTCGCAAGGACGTGGAGGTTCAAGTCCTCTCACGCGCACCAGATTGATTTTATAAATAAGACCCCTTAGGGGGTTTTATTTTTTTCTGCTATTATCCATCTATGAAATTAACACATGCTGAAGCCTTGGCCGCGGATATCGAACATGGACTCGGAGAAGTTGACTGGATGTCCAGATCTTTGCCCTCTCAATTGCGTCTAAGTCAAAATATCTGTGGGATCGTTTCGATTGCGCTCTCGGAGCAACTACGTCAGCAAGGATATGATGTTGAATTGGTATTATCTGTCCCCGAAATCAAAGCCGATCCTCTGATGCAGCATGTAGTGCCGGTTGTGCATCATGAGGGAATTGATACGATTATCGATGCAACGTATACACAGTTCCTTGAGTTTGCGGGACTGCACCCGGGGTATGTTATGTTCGGAGGAGAAGATAGCTATCCTGACGGAAAGATCGTGACTTTTGAAGTAGGGAGTTCTGAAGATGTGGTGACACAGCTCACGACACTTTCGAGGCAAGTGATGAATAATTATAAACTCATCCCCGAGGTGTATCCGTCAATGGAATTTAAACACTTCAATAACAATGAGATTGCGGCGCAGTTAACACAAATTTGGAATCCCGATAACTTCACCGAATTTACCCCAAGAGTCGAGACGACACAGGTTGGCCAAAAGCTGGCCTCATTTATCCTCCCCGAGCACGTCCACCTGGTTGCATAACGGGGTAAAGTATGCTTTAATTACAGATAAGGAAGCCCTCTATTGAATCACGGGGGCATATTTTTATGAAAGACCCAAAACAAATTCGTAACGTTGCCATTATTGCTCACGTCGACCACGGAAAGACGACGCTGCTTGATGGTCTACTCAAGCAAAGTAACACTTTCCGTTCTAACCAAGCTGAAATGGATCAATCTCTGATCATGGACAGCGGCGATCAGGAACACGAACGCGGTATCACCATTACTGCCAAGCAAACTGCCGTCTACTACAAAGACTACAAAATTAACGTCGTCGACACACCAGGACACGCTGACTTCTCTGGTGAAGTTGAACGTACCCTGAACATGGCTGACGGAGTCCTCCTCATCGTTGACGCCCAAGAAGGCCCAATGCCACAGACCAAGTTCGTGCTTTCAAAAGCGCTTGAACTCGGTTTGAAGCCTGTTGTTGTGATCAACAAGATCGACAAGCCATCTCGCCGTATCGACGAAGTGATTGACGAAGTATCTGACCTGTTCTTGGAACTCGCAATTAGCGACGACCAACTACAGTACCCTGTGTACTACGCAATCGGCCGTGAAGGTAAAGCGTGGGCTGAACTTCCAGAAAACACTGACATCCACACCGACCTGACACCTATCTTTGACGCCATCATCAATGACATTCCTGCCCCTGCAGTCGACATCGATGGTCCTTTCCAGATGCTCGTTACGTCTCTGTACTACGATTCATTCCTTGGTAAGTACGCCATTGGCCGTATCTCACGTGGAAAGCTGAACAAGAACATGCCTGTTCTTCTGATGAAAGCTGACGGAACGCAGATTCCTGCCAAGATCGACAAGCTCTTTGCTTACCGCGGCCTGCTCCGCGAAGAAATCGAAGAAGCTGGTGCTGGTGACATCGTTGCCCTGACTGGTATCGCTGAAGCGCACATCGGTGAAACGATTGCTGACAAAGAAAACCCAGAAGCACTGCCAGTCCTCGAGATTGAAGCGCCAACACTTTCAATGTACCTTGGTCCAAACACCAGTCCATTGAAGGGTAAAGAAGCGAAGTACAACACCAGCCGCCAAATCGGTGACCGCCTTCGTCAAGAAACTGAAACAAACGTGTCACTTCGTGTTCGTGAAGAAGGAATCGGCTTCGTCGTTTCTGGACGTGGTGAACTTCACCTTTCAGTTCTGATTGAAACACTTCGTCGTGAAGACTTCGAGTTCGAAGTTGGACGTCCACAAGCCGTCACTATCGAAGAAGATGGTGAAGTCAAAGAACCAGTTGAAGAACTTTTGATCGAAGTTGGTTCTGAATTCCTCGGTGCCGTCAGCCAAGAACTTGGTGCTCGACGTGCAGCTCCAGTGAAGCAAGAGACAACATCAAGTGGAACAACTCGTTCTACGTACATCATCCCAACACGTGCGATGATTGGTCTTCGTAACATCCTCCTTACCGCAACTAAGGGTACTGTGATCATGAACAGCCTGCCTCACGGGTACCAACCACTTGGTGCCAAGCTACAACAACTCCGTAACGGTGCGCTGATCGCAACCGAAGCTGGTCAAACGACTGCCTTCGCCCTCGACAACGCATCTGCACGTGGCGAATTGTACGTTGGTCCTGGAACGACTGTCTACCAAGGTATGATTGTCGGTGTTTATAACCGTAGCGGTGACCTCGACGTCAACGTCTGTCGTGGCAAGCAACTGACTAACATGCGTACCTCATCATCTGATGGTACGATTCAGTTGACACCATTCACTGACCTGAGCCTTGAACAATCAATCGACTTCATCGAAAACGACGAACTCTTGGAAGTAACACCAAAGAGCCTTCGCCTTCGTAAGCGATTCCTTGATCCAAACCAGCGCAAGCGCAACTCTCAAAAGAACCAGTAGTTGCAGACTCCTTCGGGAGAATGCTACACTGAGATATGACTGAGTCTATAAACGACAATAATTCTTATCCCAAATCAGACCTTGGTCCACCTCGTGTGGCCGAGGTCTTTTTTGATAGCGGTGGGTCGGTCGAATTATACGAAGTCGACGTTCGTCCGATTACTATTGCAGTCGGGCAGTCACAACAACAGTTTGATGAGTTGGTGATGCATGATGGCACGATCCTGGCACCAGCTGAATACCTCAGCTACGAAGGTGATGATCGGCTACTGGTTGATTTTGGCCGAGAGCTGGAACCAGTTCCACCCGATCAGGCGCCAACCCGGGCGCCATCGATTAGGACTCGTGACGTCTATAGCAATACGCGCTTTTTGAATGCGGTACATATGCAGGGATCGAACGTGCATCCTTTGCCCGGGCGACATAATGCGGCTAGCCGCCAGGATGCTGAATCGTATTACGAACGTTTGCAACAACTACATTCGTATGAACCTGGGCTGTGGCTACGACTGGAAGGTAAGGATGACGCTGACGAACATATCCGAGGTAAGGTACTAATCGCGAAACTGGTATTATTTATTACCGAGATAGTCGATGTACGAGCAGAAACATACGGTATCTTTCCGGCAATTCTTAATTACAATGAAAGCAAATTTCACCTGCTGCCCGAACAGTTAAAGCTGGTTGATCCGTGGCTGTATGTGCAGCTAGACGATGATCCGGAAGACAAACAGCTGTGATATTGCTTTCAAGTCTTGTATAGGTTCAGATGACGTCTATACTTGAACGTAAGATGGCGCGCAAATTAATTACCTCAAAGATCAATATTGATCCCATTAAATCTTCACTCGTAAAAACTGCGGGTATTTTGATTCGTTCAAAAAAGAGCCCAGACGAACTGCTGGGTGATCTATTCCGTGATGTCCAAAATCAAAATATCTATGGTGATGGCAAAACTTTCGTCGACTTAGTGCCAAAGAAGCGCATTAACTCGATTCAAGAAGAATATAAACTTCTAAAAAAAGACCCGCTGTTCGACCTACGTGAATTCGTTGGACGGCACTTCTATGACCTGTCGACAACTGTGCACCGTAAAGACCCGTACATCGTGAATGACGCCGACACGATCGAGGAACACATTAGTAAACTATGGTCACACCTGGAGCGCCGTAACCGCATCGATCGCGGTTCACTTGTTGCATTGCCGCACACGTATATCGTTCCTGGCGGGCGTTTTAGCGAGCAGTTCTACTGGGACACATATTTCATCATGGTAGGTCTGGCAGCCGAAGGTAAATGGAAGCTCATCGAAGGCATGATCAAGAATTACGCCCACATGATCCGTAAGTATGGTTTTATTCCGACAGCCAACCGGACGTATTTCCTGAGTCGTTCCCAACCACCGTTCTTTGCGATGATGGTGCAACTATTGGCGTCACACAAAGGCAAGAAAGTCCTGCGCGATTACCTGCCATTAATGCAAGCCGAGTATCGATTCTGGATGCGTGGGCGCACAAAATTACAGGACGCTGAGCACTATGCCTTCCGCCGCGTTGCCCAGATGCCAACTGGTGAATTATTGAACCGTTACTACGATAACAAAGTGACCCCACGTCCCGAGTCGATGGCCGAAGACAACGAGACCGCCACGACATCAGGTACGCGTATTCCAGCGCGACTATTCCTGCACCTACGAGCAGCGGCTGAATCTGGCTGGGACTTTAGTTCTCGTTGGTTCCGTGACCCAAGTGATATTCAAACGATTCACACGGCTGACATTATTCCGATCGACCTGAATAGTTTGATGTACAACCTAGAAGAGACGATGGCTGACGCGACAAACTCACTGCTACACCCAATTACCGTCCGTCGTTACCGCAAAAAAGCGGCAGAGCGCAAGCAAGCGATTGATCACTATTTGTGGAGTGAAAAAGATAATTTCTATATGGATTACAACTTCCATCACGGCGAATCGACCAAGTCATTTACCCTGGCAGCGGTCTTTCCGCTATACGTTGGGGTTGCTTCACAGGAGCAAGCCGAAGCAGTTGCGAATAAACTACGCGATGAATTCTTGAAACCTGGTGGCCTCGTGACGACGCTGTATGGCAATGGTCAGCAATGGGATAGCCCCAACGGCTGGGCGCCACTGCAATGGGTTGCGGTTGAAGGATTACGTCGCTATGGCTTTGATGAACTGGCTGACGAAATCACGACACGATGGATGTCACTAGTTGAACGAGTCTATGATCACTCGCATAAACTAGTCGAGAAATATAACGTTGTCGATGGTAACGGCCTAGGCGGCGGTGGTGAGTATGCCCTGCAAGACGGCTTTGGCTGGACTAATGGTGTGTATTTGGCGATGAAACGTCAGCTTGACGATCGCAACAAAGATATCTAAACGAAACTAAAAAATTCGCTCGTTCTTTAGTTCGTCTGGTAAGTAGCCTTTTTCGTGCTTGAAATTAGCATCCCATGAATAGCCTTTATTGTAGTCGAGGTCTTTCATAAGTTTGGTGGGCGCATTACGAATATGAAGGGGAACTGGCGCATCGTTATATTGTTTGGCAAGGGCAGTAGCGCGCTGCATCGCATCAGTTGTTTGACGTGACTTCTCGCTCTTAGCAAGGGCTGTAGCGACATGAAAAAGGATATAGCTAGATTCTGGCATGCCAATGCGTTCAACAGCCTGGAAGGCGTTCAGGGCGAGTCCAAGCGCACCGTTACCGGCGAGGCCGATGTCTTCGGATGCAAAGATCACCATGCGTCGAGCAATGAACTTTGGGTCTTCGCCAGCATCAATCATGCGGGCCATGTAATATAGCGTTGCATCAACATTGCTAGCGCGCATACTTTTAATAAACGCCGAGATGACGTTGTAGTGCATGTCGCCTTTTTTGTCGTAGCCGGGCAAGCGCTTTTGGGCGGCGGTTTTAACGACTTCGACGGTGACTTTTTTGGCCATGCTGAAAGCGAGCTCTAGGTTACCAAGTGCGACGCGGGCATCGCCACCGGATAGTTCGGCGATGTAATCGATTGATTTGGCGTCAATACGCGAGGCGGCTTTTTCAAGTTTGACGGCGCGCTTCAGGATATTGATAACTTCAGATTTGTCGAGTGGCTCAAGGACAAGGACGCGGGTACGACTGAGGAGCGGGGTGATGACCTCGAAACTTGGGTTCTCGGTTGTGGCACCAATCAATGTAATCAGGCCAGATTCGACGTGTGGCAAGAAAGCGTCTTGTTGGGCCTTGTTGAAGCGGTGGATCTCATCAACAAACAGGATAGTGCGTAGTTGTAGGTTCCAGTTTTGGCGGGCGTGTTCAACGATGCGCTCGACATCTTTTTTACCACTGGTGACGGCAGAGATTTCGATAAATTCTGCATTTACTTCTTTGGCAATAATGCGGGCTAAGGTTGTTTTGCCGCTGCCAGGAGGTCCCCATAGGATGAGGCTGACCGGCTCACGGTTTTTAACGATCTGTTTCAAGATCTCGTGATCACCGAGTAGGTGGGTTTGGCCAATGACTTCATCGAGAGTCTCGGGGCGCATTCGTTCGGCAAGTGGGACTCGTTGCATAGTCTCATTATACTCTGTAACGACGTGGTCTTTTAGCATATAATGGTGACTATATGAAAGTCCTTGTTAACGGGCAGTTAATCGAATACAAAAAAGAGGGAAGCGGCAAGACCGTCCTTTTGTTGCACGGCTGGGGTATGTCACTCGGGACATTCGATAGGGTTGCAGCGCACTTGGTAAAACAAGGATTTGAAGTACTACGCTTTGATTTCCCGGGACATGGGTCTAGCCCTAAACCGGCTGATGACTGGGGTGTCGGTGAATACGCGCAGCTGACCAGCGACTTGTTGGCGAAGCTCAAGATTACTGACCTTTACGCCGTACTGGGGCACTCGTTTGGTGGCCGCGTCATCATCAAAGGATTTGCAAAAGGCCTGCTAAAGCCGAGCAAAGTTATCCTTGTTGGCGCCGCTGGTATCAAGCCTGCTACATCGTTGAAGAAGCAAACATTCAAGGCTGTCGCTAAACTTGGTAAGGCCGTAACATCACTACCCGGCCTGCGACAACTACGCACCAGCCTGCGCGCCAAACTTTATAGCGCCGCTGGTAGTGCGGACTATTTATTAGCCGGTGACATGCAGGGTATTTTCCTGCGAACGATTAACGAGGATCTATTGCCAGATGTACCGTCAATTACTGTGCCAACCCTCCTTGTTTGGGGACAGAACGATTTCGAAACACCAGTGAAAGATGCCATTACGATGGTGCGATTAATTAAAAATGCCGAATTAGTTGTCGTGCCAGACACCGGTCACTTCGTCTACGACGACGACTTTGTGGCGGTCACGAAAGAACTGGACTTATTCCTATGATCTTGAAATATTGGACACGCTACATCGCTCGTTATCCAAAGGTATTGCTATATATGTTGCAAGACACCGAGTACCGCTTTGGGCGCTACGCAGCGTGGTTCAACCGAACCAGCGATTTCCGCACCGTCATCAAGCGCCGTCAGTTGGACATGACTAAAAAAGTGAAGCTACTATTACTGGCACTATATATTGTTGATGTCATTATTTTCCTCGCGGTCATTGCCGGCATCTACCTGTTTGTCACGACAAATATTGTCTGGTGGCTAGTAGGTGCAATTGTCTTATTGCTTTTAAAACCAGCGATCTTGGCATACGGGCTACTGATCCCGCTAGTTGTCGGTGTTATTGTGATTCAAAAGCCACGCGAACGGGCAATTATTACGAATGCGCGAAAGATACTGTCGGCGCACTCTGCAACGCGTGTTGCGATTGTTGGTAGCTACGGCAAGACCACTGCAAAGGAAATCTTGCTAGCTGTTCTGAATGAGGGAAAGAAAGTTGCTGCGACGCCGGGTAATATGAATACTGCCATCGGTATTAGCCGCTTTGCAACGAAATTGGACGGTGACGAAGAAGTGCTGATTTTTGAGCTGGGTGAAGAAAAAGTCGGAGATGTTCGCTACTTGTCTGAATTGTCTCATCCTGAATATGCAATCATGACGGGTATCAACGAAGCGCACCTCGAATCGTTCAAGACACTCGATCGCACCGTTGGTACGATCTTTGAGATCGCTGAATTCGTCGAGCAGTCAAAACTATACGTCAACGACGAGAGCGAATTAGTTCACGAAAACACTCAAACGGGCGACCTGGTATTTAGCCGTGACGGTATGGGTGAGTGGAAAGTAAGCGACGCCAAAACTTCTGTTCAAGGGACGACGTTCACGCTATCGAACAAGGATGTTGTTATTCATGCCGAGACCTCACTGATTGGACTACACACGGTTGGCGTGACAGTGGCCGGGATTGTGCTGGCACTAGAACTAGGGGTTACGCCTGAACAAGTCAAAGCTGGTCTGAAAAAGGTCCAGCCTTTCGAACACCGTATGCAACCACGCCTGATGCACGGCGCTTGGGTGATCGACGACACCTACAATGGTAATAGTGATGGTGTCCGCGTTGGATTGGAACTATTAAAAGATAGCGAAGCGACCCGCCGAGTCTATGTGACACCAGGACTAGTAGAACAAGGTGATAAAACCGAAAGTGTTCACGTCGCGATTGGTGAACAAGCGGCGAGTAGTGCTGACGTCGTTGTCTTAATGAAAAACTCAG
>Ga0247805_1000583_pt1 | contig 18521 bp, 13 predicted proteins | sample UWRJL044104R1_FD_180930 | JGI IMG/M metagenome (GOLD analysis project Ga0247805, IMG submission 180930) | Plant litter microbial communities from Arlington Agricultural Research Station in Wisconsin, United States - UWRJ-L044-104R-1 | ecosystem: Environmental > Terrestrial > Plant litter >... | reverse complement strand
TACAAGCAGGACAATCTCCAATGTAACCCTGCCGGCCGGATCCAATACGCTAAGGTTCTATTTCACCGGAGGCGATACCAACCTGGATAAAGTGAACGTGCTGGCTGTTGGTCCCGTGCTTCCTATCAACGGATTAGGCGTTTTTACCGAACGTGACATCACGGCGAGCAACCCTGGCCAGACACCTGTAAACAATGGTAACTTTATCATTACCACAGTAAACACAGGTGCCTATGAAGGAAATACTGCCTATCTGTATAGCTTCAGTACCAACTCAGGCAATAATGTAAGTGGATTTGCCTTGTCCGTTATGGCGCCTGCAACTTCGCCTTTGAACGCCACTCCTTATAATTATTACAACATTGCCCTCAAGACTACTTCTACAAAAAATCTAAGGATCCGTATGAACACCAGTGCAGGAAATTATTGGATCACATTAAACAGCACGACTGACGAAACCTACGGAATGGCCAGGGATGGTGCATGGTATGCCTTGAAAATTCCACTGACTGACTTCAAGAAAGATGGCAACGGTGAAAATATTCTCCCGAACAGGGACAAGATCACCGCCTGTCTTGTCATGAGAACCGATGATGCCGACTACCCTACCTACAGTGGCCTGACCGGCGCATTTGATTGGTATGTCGACGACATCTTCTATTCTGTAGATTAACTAAAACATCTGATTGCAAACAATGTAAAACCGTGGACAATTTTGCTTCACGGTTTTTTAATGATCAAACTATTAAAAAATGAAGAAGGCCAGCATAATCATAGCGGGAGTTGCCCTGTTTTCAATTTCATTGAAAGCGCAAAACAGACCGCATCTCGACAAGAAAAAGCCAATCGAAGAGCGGATCACTTTATTGATGAAGGAAATGACCTTGGAAGAAAAAGTCGGACAGATGAACCAATACAATGGCTTCTGGGACGTAACAGGTCCGGCACCAAAAGGCGGTTCTTCTGAGAAAAAATACGAGCACCTTCGAAAAGGATGGGTCGGTTCAATGCTCTCCGTTCGTGGCACAAAGCAAGTGCGCGCCGTACAAAAAATTGCCGTTGAGGAAACAAGGCTCGGTATTCCGCTGATTATTGGTTTCGATGTGATCCATGGCTATAAGACTTTGAGCCCCATTCCTTTGGCAGAGGCCGCAAGCTGGGATTTGGAAGCCATCAGGAAATCAGCCGAAATTGCCGCCGATGAAGCCGCCGCTTCGGGTATCAATTGGACCTTCGGGCCAAACGTGGATATTTCCCGTGATGCCCGCTGGGGACGTGTCATGGAAGGCGCCGGCGAAGATCCCTATCTGGGAAGCAAGATTGCCACAGCAAGGGTAAAAGGTTTTCAAGGAAATGATCTGGCCGCCAACAATACGATTGCCGCCTGTACCAAACACTTTGCCGCGTATGGCTTTGCCGAATCTGGAAGAGATTACAATACGGTGGACATGAGCCATTCAATGCTCTACAACACCGTTTTGCCTCCCTTTAAGGCGGCGAAAGAGGCTGGAGTTCGAACAATGATGAATGCTTTCAATATCCTGAACGGAATTCCCGCAACAGGAAATTCTTTCTTGCAAAGGGACATCCTGAAAGGAAAATGGCAATTCGACGGATTTGTGGTCTCCGACTGGGCTTCGGTTCGGGAAATGATCGCACACGGCTTTGCCAAAGATGAAGCCGATGCCGCTGAAAAAGCAGTCAAGGCTGGTTCTGATATGGATATGGAATCACACATCTATGTAGCCGAATTGGTAAAATTGGTCAATGATAAAAAGGTGGATGCCGCGTTAATCGATGACGCGGTGCGAAGGATACTCCGTGTAAAGTTTGAACTGGGGTTGTTTGATGATCCGTATAAATATTGCGATGAAGCCCGTGAAAAGGCAGTGATCGGAAGCAAGGCCCATCACGACGGCGTCTTGGATATGGCTAAAAAATCGATCGTTTTACTGAAAAATGAAAACAAGCTGCTTCCGCTGAAGAAATCGGGACAGAAAATTGCCCTGATTGGCGCCTTGGCCAATGACAAGAACAGTCCCCTGGGAAGCTGGAGAATTGCTTCGGATGACAATTCGGCCGTTTCCGTCCTGGAAGGAATGCAGCAATACAAAGGAAACCAGCTTACGTATGAAAAAGGTTCTGACTTGACTGCAGGGCCGACAACTTTTGTAAAAGAATTGGTTTTCAATACTACCGATAAAAGTGGCTTCGAAGCAGCAAAAAATGTTGCAAAGAGCGCTGATGTTGTGGTAATGGTTTTGGGCGAACATGGCTTCCAGAGCGGTGAAGGCCGAAGCAGGACCAACCTTGACCTGCCAGGAAACCAGCAGGAACTGCTGGAAGAAATTTTCAAAGTAAATAAAAATATCGTACTGGTCTTGAACAACGGCCGCCCGTTGACAATTCCATGGGCTAGCGAAAACATTCCTGCGATTGTGGAAGCCTGGCAATTGGGAAGCCAGACCGGAAATGCCGTGGCGCAGGTCCTTTACGGCGATTACAACCCGAGTGGTAAATTGCCTATGTCCTTCCCAAGAAATGTCGGGCAGGTTCCCATCTACTACAACAACTACAGCACGGGAAGACCTATTGACAGCGACAATAACGTATTCTGGTCGCATTATTCCGATGTAGAAAAAACACCCCTGTATCCATTCGGCCACGGACTAAGCTATACTACTTTCAAATACAGCAATTTAAAGATCAACAAAGCCTCATTTGCCAAAAGCGAACCTATAAAAGTCAGCGTAACCCTAGCCAATACAGGAAAATACGACGGGAAAGAAGTGGTCCAATTGTACATCCGGGATCTGACAGGAAGTCTGGCACGGCCTATAAAAGAACTGAAAGGTTTTGAATTGGTCTCCTTGAAGCAAGGGGAAACAAAAACGGTCAGCTTTACTTTGACTGAAGCTGAACTAGGATTCTATGACAACGACGGAAATTATCTCGTTGAACCGGGAACTTTCAAGGTGTTTGTCGGAAGCAGTTCCACAGATGTTTTGGAAAGTGAATTCGAATTGAACTAAATTTAGATAGTTTGTTTATTTTGTGAAAGGAAGGCTGCCTGATTATCTGGGCAGCCTTTTTAATATATTCTTCACGAAATCGTTTGATATCCCGTAAATACAGGCGCAAAGACAAATAAACCCTCTTATAAGCATTTTTAAAGCCTTTGAAGCCTTCAGAAATTTCAACCTTTGATTCATTAAATACATTATCAAGAATCAAAATGAAAAGAAAGCCTACTGCCAAGATTGCGATCCTATCTGTTTTTATAGGATTGTCGAGCGCGACCTCTTATGCCCAAAATAATGTCGGCGAAAGCAATTTGAAAGCATCCAAAAACTACCATGAAGTCATGGCCAGGAAAAATGCGGACGACACCATTTGGAAATCCTATACGGCCAAGACCATAGACAAGCTTCCCGGTTTCAACTATACAAGAGATCCTGAAACCAATTCATACGGTGCTTGGAAAGTCAACGCTTCTAAAGCGACCGGCTTTTTCAGAACCGAAAAAAGAGACGGGCGCTGGTGGATTATTGATCCGGAAGGGAATCCTTTCATCCATAAGGGAGTGGCTGTTTTCAGTCCCGGGACTTCCGACAACCAGCAAGAAGCCTTGGCCTCAAAATATAAGACAGAAAAAAACTGGGTTATTGAAGAAAGCAATTTCTTAAAGGCACAAGGCTTCAACGGAACCGGTGCTTGGTCGAAAGTGGATCTGATCCGGGAAACCAAAAATCCGTTGGTTTATACAGTAATTGTAAGTCCGATGGGCGCTTACAAGCAACAGCACCTGAAAAAATTCGGAGGAAAATACGAAGAAGCCGGATGGCAAGGTTTCCGTTATGATCTGGCCATGGTCTTTGATCCGGAATTTGATGCTTATGTAGAAAAAGAAATCTCCAAAATAGCCAAATACAAGAACGACAAATACCTGCTTGGTTATTTTACAGATAACGAATTGCCATGGGTTGACGATGCCTTGGACAGGCATCTGGAGAAATTAGGAAAAAAAGAAGCGGGCTACATTGCTGCAAAAAAGTGGCTTGACACAAGAAAAGGGAAAGACGCTTCGGCAAAAGACATCACTGAGGAAGACCGTCAGGAATTTACAGCCTTCTATTTTGAAACCTACCTCAAGAAAGTTGCCGATGCCGTAAAAAAATACGATCCGAACCACCTGTATCTAGGGTGCCGTTTCAACCAGGAATTGGACGAGCTGGACAATCCTAAAATCTTTGAAGTGGCCGGAAAATATATGGATGTGGTTTCCATCAACCACTACCGAAAATGGGAACCAGAACAGCCAATCCTTAACAATTGGGAAAAATGGTCGGGAAAGCCTTTTATCATTACCGAATGGTACGCCAAAGGAGAAGATTCCGGATTGCCTAATAAAACCGGTGCCGGATGGAACGTGCCGACGCAAAAAGACCGCGGCTATTTCTACCAGAACTTCATCATAGAACTATTGAAAAGCAAATCCTGCGTGGGCTGGCATTGGTTCAGGTACCAGGACAATGATCCTGAAAACTTAAAGACGGATTATTCCAACCGTGATTCCAACAAGGGCATCATCAACAGCAACTATGACCATTACATGCCCCTGATTGACAATATGAAGGCCTTCAATGATCATACGTACGAGCTGATCCACTATTTGGACAAGCAAAAATAATCCACAAAACAGACCGTTAATACTTAAAATTTGGAAAACACCGCCACTGCAACCAAGAAAAAATACCGATGGACAATCCTGTCCCTCGTATTTTTTGCCACGACAATAAATTATCTCGACCGCCAGGTCATCAGCTTATTGAAGGATGATTATCTGGAGCCCTTGTTTGGCTGGAACGAGTCAGACTATGCCAATATCGTCGTTGCTTTTCAAGTAACCTATGCACTAGGACTCGTTGGTGCCGGTTTTATCATTGACCGTATCGGAACCAAATTGGGCTATGCCTTGTCGTTGATCATCTGGAGCCTTTCGGCAATCGGACACGCTTTTGCAAGAACCACTTTCGGATTTGGAGTTGCCAGGGGTTTTCTAGGATTCAGTGAAGCGGGAAATTTTCCTGCTGCGATAAAAACGGTTGCGGAATGGTTTCCCAAGAAAGAACGTGCCCTGGCTACCGGAATCTTCAACTCCGGAAGCAATGTAGGGGCAATCATTGCGCCTTTGACCGTTCCGTTGATTGCGTTTTCCTTGGGCTGGGAATGGGCATTCATCATTACCGGAGCCATCGGATTAATCTGGCTTATTTTCTGGTTCATCCATTATGAAATTCCCGCAAGGCATAAAAAATTATCCAAGGAAGAATTCGATTACATCCACAGTGATGATGAAAAGGATCTGGGGTTGTCGGAAGGAAAAATAAAATGGATCGACCTATTGAAACACAAACAGACCTGGTCCTTTGCCTTGCTTAAATTTTTCACCGATCCGGTGTGGTGGTTCCTGCTGTTCTGGCTTCCCTCCTTTTTAAACAAGGAATACAGCATGACAAAGCTGGATCTGGCTTTGCCGATTGCCGTCGTCTATACCATGGCGATGTTTGGGAGCATTGCCGGAGGTTGGCTTTCCGGACATTTCATCAAAAAAGGAATGCCCATCTACAAAGCACGCAAAAGGGCCCTCCTGCTGATTGCCTTATTGGCATTGCCCATGCTCGGTGCTCAGGAATTAGGCAAAATCAATTATTGGCTGGCCATCATAATCATCGGACTGGCGACTGCCGCACATCAGGCCTGGTCGGCAAATACCTATACAACCGTTTCCGACATGTTCCCCAAAAAAGCCGTCGCATCCGTCGTAGGAATCGGTGGCATGGTTGGCGCTGTCGGTGGCATAATCGTGGCAAAATCTGCCGGATTACTGTTAGACCATTACAAAGAACTTGGCAAAATAGAAACGGGTTATTACATCATGTTTACGTTTTGCGCCTTGGCTTATCTGCTGTCCTGGTTGCTTTTCAGCCTGATGGTTCCAAGGATGCAGAAAGTTGAAATCTGACCCCTCTGGCCTACAAAAATAGATTACTCATACCGCATATATTTTACAATGAAAAAAACAGCTATAACCTTTACCTTGTCCATTTTCTCCATGCTGGCATTATCTGCCCAGAACAAGAAGGCCCTTTATAAAGATAAGAATGCGCCGATCGAAGCACGGATCGAAAACCTCATCAGCCTGATGAGCCTGGAAGAAAAAATCATGCAGATGAACCAATGGACGTATGGAAAAAATGCGAATCCGAACAACATAGGCGAAAAGATGAAGGAAGTCAATGCCGAAATCGGATCGCTGCTTTACCGTAGTACCAATCCGGAATACCGCAACCAGATCCAGAAGAAAGCCATGACCGAATCGCGGTTGGGTATTCCAATCATTTTCGGATTTGATGCCATTCACGGTTATCGAACCGTTTTCCCGATTCCGCTAGCGCAGGCCTGCTCCTGGAACACCGATCTGGTCAAGGAATCCTGCCGCATTACAGCCAAGGAAAGCTGGCTTTCCGGATTAGACTGGACGTTCTCGCCCATGCTGGATGTCGCGAGAGATGCGCGCTGGGGAAGGATTTCGGAAGGCTATGGCGAGGATACCTATGCCAATTCTGCCTTTGCCGTTGCTGCCGTAAAAGGCTATCAAGGCAATAGCTTGGCCGATAAATATACAATAGCCGCCTGTTTGAAACATTACATCGGCTACAGCTTATCAGAAGGCGGACGCGATTACCATTACAGCGATATCTCCAACCAGACACTTTGGGAAACGTTCATGCCTCCGTTCGAAGCCGGAATCAATGCTGGCGCGGCGACCGTAATGAGTGGTTTCAATGATATTTCAGGAATTCCTGCTTCTGCCAATTATTTTACGTTGACCGAAGTTCTAAAAAAGAAATGGAAACACGACGGATTTGTCGTTTCCGATTGGGGTTCGGTCATACAGCTGGTGGATCAAGGCGTTGCAAAAGATACCAAGGAAGCCGCTTTAAAATCCTTCATGGCAGGCGTTGAAATGGACATGGTGGACAATGCTTACGTAGATTTCCTTCCCCAATTGGTCAAAGAAGGAAAAGTTCCGATGGCATCCATTGACAAAGCAGTCCGAAGGATCTTGCGCGTGAAAATGAAACTGGGACTCTTTGAAAATCCGTATGTGGATGTAGTTCCTGAGAAAAAACGCTATTTGTTGCCTGAATATCTGAAAGTTGCCGAAGAATTGGCGGCAGAATCGATGGTCCTATTGAAAAATGAAAAGCAAGCCTTGCCGATTTCTTCGAAATACAAAAGCTTGGCCATCATCGGACCGATGGTCAAAGATTCTACAAATATTATGGGATTCTGGGAAGGAATGGGACGTCCTCAAGATGTGGAAACCATCTATGAAGGCCTGCATAAAGAATTTAAAAACAAAGCCGTCTTGAATTATGCCCTGGGTTGCGATTTTGAGGGTGATGACAAGAGTGGTTTTGCAGAAGCGTTAGATATGGCCAATAACTCCGATGCGGTACTATTGTTTCTAGGAGAAAAAGCAAATTGGAGCGGCGAAAACGGTTCACGTTCCACGATCGCTCTGCCGAAAATCCAGGAAGATCTGGTAGCCGAATTGCAAAAATCTGGAAAACCAATCATCTTGATGCTTTCGAGCGGCAGGCCATTGGAATTGATCCGTTTGAATGAAATGGCTGATGCAATAGTGGAAATATGGCAACCGGGAACAAAAGCGGGTTCGGCCGTTGCCGGAATTCTTTCGGGAAGAACAAATCCTTCTGGAAAACTGTCTATTACTTTTCCGCAATCTACTGGACAAATTCCAATTTATTACAACATGCGCGAATCTTCACGTCCTAAATCAGGACATTACCAAGATATTCCGAAAGACGCTTTGTATTGGTTTGGGCACGGCTTGAGCTACACGACTTATGCCTATTCACCAATACAACTATCGGCTGCAAAAATTAGAAAGAACGAAAAACTGATTGCTGAAGTGGAAGTAAAAAACGCGGGAAATCTGGATGGAAAAGAAACGGTCTTGTGGTTTATCAAAGACCCATTTGCCACTATTTCCCGACCAATGAAAGAGCTCAAATCTTTTGAGAAAAAGCGGATCAAATCCGGAGAAAAAGCGGTGTACCGTTTTGAGATTGATCCGATGAGGGATTTGAGCTATGTGGACAGTAATGGCGAAAGGCATTTGGAAACGGGCGACTTTTTCGTAATCGTCAATGATCAGAAAGTACAATTTGAACTTATCGACTAGAAAACCCAGCAAAACCATAGTTTGGAATACAATTACACCCCTAATTAAGTATTATTATATTCCTATTGAACAAGCTTGAAATTGTAATTTTCGTAATTAATTAATCAAAATAATTTCAATATGAAAAAAATTACTCTTTTTACCGTTTTGTTGTTTTCAGCATTTGCCAGTGCACAGACATTTGCCATTTACACGGAAGATCCTGCGATTGATGCGGGCGTAAATTTCCTCAGGTTCAGCAACGGACAAGGATTTGCCTTATCAGAACCAACAACCGCTCCGTTTGAAGGTACCAAGAATTACCTTTTTGCCTTCAACGGAACCAGCTCTTACTTCCATGGGATCTTGTTTCCTAGAAATGCGGCCAATACATCCGATGTTACGGTAAGCTTGGCGGCGTATTCCTATTACAACCTTTCTCTGAAGACTGCTTCTGCTACACCTTTCTACATCCGTATGAGGGGCAATAACATAACAGCAAAAGTGCTTATCGATCCGGCGGCAAACAGCTATGGTTTCACCAACGACAACCAATGGCATTTCATGTCTATTCCGTTTGCTGATTTTATTCCAGAATCGGATGCCTTTAGCTTGGCAAGCATAACCGAGATCTTTGTCCTGAGAAGCAATATCACCGGATCAACGGCTGGGACGGCAAATGATTTTGAAGTGGACAACCTCTACGCTTCCGTTGAACAGGTACTAAGCTTGAAAGAAGAAAAGATGACTGCTTACAGCATGTATCCAAATCCGGCTTCAAACAGCCTTTCCTTCAATTCTTCAGAAACGATAGACAAGATCAGCATCCATAGCATCCTGGGCCAAAAGATTATGGAAATGAATCCTAAGACCCCACAATTCTCAACCGACATCTCAGGATTGCAAAACGGTGTATATCTTGTTACGGTTGAATCTGCCGGAAAGGCCTCAACAAGCAAGCTTATTAAAAAATAGGCCATTCTTGTAATAGACCCCCCGATCTATTATGGAAAGCAGTGATGGCTTCAAGTGCCATCGCTGCTTTTTTTTATATTGAAAGAATACTGCAGCTTTTAGCGATTGTACCTGGTAACCAACCTAACTAAACCCAATTTTGTATCTGCTTCTGACAAGACACCTGTCCCCTATTAAGTTTACAGCAGTCATTCTTAACAGATATCCTATTACAGCTTCTTGAAATCGCTTGGCTTGATGTTCTTCCTTTTCTTGAAATAGTTCGAAAGGTGGCTTTCGTCCGTAAACCCGAATTCGTGGGCAATCTGCTTGATGGGCATCTGGTTGTTGGAAATCCGTTTTTCTATCAGCTTGGTCCGGAGGTTATGGATGTAATCCCGATAGGATATCGAGAAGCTCCTCTTGAAATAGGCACTGAAATACGATTCCGCAATATTGAAATGTTCCGAGATGGCCTTGATCTGGACGGATTTGGGATCGTAGATGTTCTGATGGATGAAGCCCACGATATCCTCGTTGTCAAATCGGGTTCCGGCATACGGCAGATTGATTCCCTTCAGGGTTTCCTTTATGAGTCCGAAGATGGAAAGGATCTGGTAGAATACAATTGGAGAAGTCGAAACATCGGTCTTGCAATTGTAAGAGCGTAGGTTGTCTATCGTATTTTTCAGTATGGTCTTGCAGGGATCGTCAAACTTCAGCACGTTCTCCTTCAGCCATTTGTCGCGCATGAAGGTCTCAGGCGCATGCAACAGGAAGGCATCGCAGAAAAGCTTCTTGTTGGAATTGAAATAGTTGTCGGTGAACTTGATGTAGAAAAAACGCGTGCTCTTCCTGATGTCAAAATAATGCTCGTCACCAGGCGAAAGCACGAACAAGTCACCTGCCTTGTACGGCAAGAGGTTCTTGTTCAGCTGGTGCACGCCACTCCCCTTCACGATATAGATGATTTCATAATAGGTATGGCTGTGGGAAGGCAGGTGGAATTGCTCGTCCTCAAACTCATCAAACGCCAGGGTTTCGAATTGCTTTAATTTCGGCATAGCTTATAGTTGCAAGTTTATAGCGCAAATCTACAACTTATTTTCCTTACCGCCGCACTACATTTGCACTCTCAATATTTAAGAACCTCATCTACGAACAAATGAAAAAAAGTCTCCTTGCCTTGTCCTTGGGCGGATTAACGATAGGCATAACCGAATTTGTAGTAATGGGCCTGCTGCCCGACATCGCCTCCGATTTAAAAGTCTCCATTCCCGTGGCCGGCTACCTGATTTCGGCCTATGCCTTGGGCGTTGTCATCGGTGCACCGCTGCTGGTGATCATCGGAAGGAATTATCCACCCAAGAAAATGCTCCTGATCCTGGCGGCAATGCTGGCCGTCTTCAATGCCCTTTCGATCATCGCACCCAGCTATGAATTCCTCTTTGCTTCCCGATTGCTTTCGGGATTGCCGCACGGCGCCTTTTTTGGTGTCGGGGCCGTTGTAGCGAGCCGCCTGGCCGACAAGGGAAAAGAGGCACAAGCCATCTCCATCATGTTTGCGGGACTGACGATTGCCAATCTAGCCGGAGTGCCCATAGGAACCTATATCGGCCATCATTTTTCTTGGCGCTATACCTTCATCATCATTGCCATCACAGGGCTGCTGACTTTTGTCTCCCTCTATTTCTGGATGCCGGATCTGGAAGCTAGGGCCAAGGAAACGATCAAGAGCCAGCTGCAATTCTTCAAGAAGACCGAAGCCTGGCTGATCATTGCCATCACCTCGTTTGGTTTTGGCGGCCTGTTCTGCTGGATCAGCTACATTGCGCCCCTGCTTACGGACGTCTCTAAGTTTTCAGCAGAGACGGTCCCATATATCCTGATCCTGGCCGGTTTCGGAATGGTGGTCGGAAATGTGGTGGGTGGAAAATTGGCCGACCGTTTTTCTCCCGCAAAGACCATCGTGCTGTTGCTGCTGGTCATGGCGTTCGACCTGACCCTGGTTTACCTGTTCTCCTACAATCAATATTTATCCTTATTGTTTGTGTTCCTTACCGGAGCCATCTCGTTTGCCGTGGTGGCACCGATACAGATGCTGATGATCCAGACTGCAACGGGTGCCGAAATGATTGCCTCCGCCGCCATACAGGCCGCCTTCAACATCGGAAATGCCCTTGGTGCTTTCCTTGGCGGATTGCCCTTGGTGGCAGGATTCAGCTATGCTTCTCCTAATCTCGTCGGGGTGCTGATGTCCATAGTCGGGCTGCTGATCACCTTGCTCTTTATCCAAAGAAGGAACAGGTTGAAGCTGCAGGCTGTGGTTTAAAGGAACAACTAGAACTGTTCATCGGTCAGGAACCTGTTTGCCATGGCACCCGCAAGGTTCCCGGTGTGTACCGCATTGGCAACCGAGCGCATCTGGGAAGCATTGTCGCCACAGGCAAAAATACCATCGACCGTCGTCTTCTGGAAAGCATCAATTTTGATGTGGCCCATTTCCGTCAACTCACAACCCAATGCGGCAGGAATATCCGAACTTTGCGTAAACGGGATGCCTGCATACAGGGCCTCAAAAGCCATCGTTTCACCGCCTTTGAAGATTACCTTCCTGATGTTTCCGTTCTCGTGTTCGATTTCCGCAACTTCTGTTGTAATGATTGCAATGCCATGCTGCTTCAGTTTGGCGCTCTGCTCTTCCTTGAAATCAGCCTGGCCGGAAGTCAAGATGGTGATGCGATCGGTCAGATTATACACCAATGAGGCAAGATGGTATGCCCTTTCCCCGTTTGCCATGATGCCCGTTTTCTGGTTCCTGAATTCATAGCCGTGGCAATAAGGACAATGGACCACTGAAATTCCCCAGCACTCTGAGAAACCTTTTATATCCGGCATGGTGTCTTTTATGCCAGTGGCAAAAATCAACTTCCTGGCGTGAAATTCCGCACCGGATTGTGTGGTGATTGCAAAACCGTTTTCGGTTTTCTTTCCGGCTATGGCAGGATCACTGCTGAATTGCACGGTATCGTACCGCAAGACCTGCTCCTTCGCTTTCTCCGCTATCACGTTTGGCTTTTCGCCGTCGTGCGTGATAAAATTATGCGAATGGGGCGTCTGTCGGTTGCAGGGTTTTCCGCCATCAAGGATCAGGACCTTGCGCAGGGAACGTCCCAGGGACATTGCGGCAGAAAGTCCGGCGTAGCTCCCGCCGATGATAATAACGTCAAAAGAGGTTGGTGTGGTCATAATGTTCAATTTACAGCTTAATTAATCGTCCATCGAGTTGTCAAAGTTAAAACTATTTTCTATTATTGCAACACAATCGCATTAACGATTTAAAAATGCCAACATGAAAAGGAGAAATACTACCTCGAAGGAAGCCGTCCTGGCCTTGCTTGCGAGCAGCGGAAAGGCCATGAGCCAGGAGGCCATCGTAAAGCAGATGGAAGTGAGTGCGGACAGGGCAACGGTCTACAGGATCTTGAAGCGTTTCTGCGAGGACGGGCTGGCGCACAGGATCATTGCCGAAGATGCCAGGCAGTATTTTGCCCTCTGCACCCGATGCAAGGACAAGAAGCACGACGACAACCATTTCCATTTCAGGTGCACGCGCTGCCAGACATTGGAGTGCCTTCCGTCAGCCGTGCAGTTTTCCATCCCCAAGGGCTATGCTGTAGAAAATGTGAATTGCGTGCTTACGGGGGTCTGCAAGGAGTGCTCGTGAGCTTTCAAACCAGAAAAATTGGCCTGCACCGGACGCACTTGTTCCAATCCCCTACAATCGTGCGTTCAATGTCATTAAGTTAAGGATTAAATGATAAAATGATTGCTGATTTTTGATTAACGATTTTTGATTTCAGATGTAACAAGCCTCGGAAAATCAGCAATCTACTATTTAGCCTATACCAATCCGAAATCCCTTAACTTAATGACATTGATTGTGCGTTAGGGCTATTCCCTTTCAATGTCAATGATCTTCCTTCCACTTTCTCCGAGATAATGCACCAGCAATTTTTCAAAGACCTTGTACCCTTGATCTGTATTCGTAAAGATCACGATCCCCTGCCCGGTCTTGGGCAGGATGAACGCGATGGTCTGACATCCGAAATCTGAGCCTCCGTGTGCCAATGCATGTTCCCCATTTCCCAGGTCATAGATTTCAAAACCCAGGCCGAAATATTTGTGTTCTTTTGTCTGCACCTGCCTGCCGATCATTTCCTGATAAACCGCCTTGTCCAGGTTTCCACCCTCCAGTATATTGACCAAAAAACGTCCGTAGTCGGCTACGGTCGTATGCAGGTCGTCCGCGGCATTGGCCGTCTTGTTTCTTATGGTTTCATAAGGCTTGCCGTCTGCATCGTACCCGATTGCAAACCTTGATTCTTCGGTGTTGCTGTCCCAGATGTAATTCGTATCGTCCATTTTCAGGGGTCCAAAGACCAGCTCCCGTGCCAATTCCTGCAATGGTTTCCTGAATTTCCGTTCAAGGGCCTTCCGCAGGTATTCAAACCCTTCTCCTGAATATTGGTACCCAGTGCCGGGTTCGAATTCAAACTGCAGCTTCTTGTCGTCCCGCATCCACCTCCAGTTCGGGAAGCCCGTCTGGTGGCTCAGGATCAGCCGCGTGGTCAGCTTCCTGCTTCTCGGGTCCTTCGCCACGTCCGGATCGGTGTAATAGGCGGCAATCGGCTCGTCAAGGCTCCATTTTCCCAGACTGATCAAGCGCAGGGCTACCATTGCCGTTATGGGCTTTGTCAGGGAAGCGACGTTGAACTGCGTATTGTAGGGAGCCGCCTCCCCTTCCCTGATTGCACCAAAGACCTTTACCTGTTTCAGTTTCCCTTCCTCTATGATGCCCAGCCCGAGCGTTGGGATCTTGTTTTCCTTCAGCCAGCCTTCGATTGCCGCATCATCATCAAAAATGGATTTCCCTTTCACGCTGCCTTGCTTTTCCTGATGGTCAAAGCTCCATGCTCTTGAAAGCTTCCAGTCGCCCTTCTCGAGCACCCAGAGGTGTGCGAACCTGGCAGCGCTTCCGAAGCGTTCCTCCTGGCCGGTTTCCTTCTCGTGGAACAAATGATCGCCGTTCTGGATTGCAGCGTACAGGATTCCGTTCCGGTACATCGGATAGATCTCGGTGCTTCCGTCCACCAGGACCCTCCTTGCCTGATAGTGTTCCGGATCCTTGCACAGTCCGTTCCTGAAAGCCTGCAGGAAGCCCTTCTTGTCGGAAATGCCGTCCTTGTCGTGGTGGAATTCAAAATTTTTAGCCAGCAGCTGTTCCAATTGTGAAATGTTGCAGGTGTTGTAGCCCACCGAGAAGAGCAGGCTGTCTTTCGACAGGATTGTCTTGTAAAGTGCATCCGTGGTTGCCAGTTGTGCCGTGCTGCTGCCGCCGGTTGCCAGCAGGAAAAGCAGCAGCAGGAAAGTTGATCTTGTCATGGGTGTGTAATTTTCGACAAAGATTGGAAGGCTTCCCTTCCGTGCCAAAAAAACCACCCGACAATAACCCGACAATGTCCTGACAGCCTTATACCATACTGAAATTGAGACGGATGCTAAGCTCTTTGTTCCGGTCGATTGCCATGGCATTCCGCAGGATGATGCCCACGTTGGACAGGACAATGGCAATGATCAGCAGCAAGGTAAAGGTGCGGCCCAGCTTTAAAAAGATGCCGAGCATGAATGCGATCGGGGCGGCAATCGTCCAGAGGATCTGGACGGAGATGATCTGCCGGACCAGCTCGTTTTTCTGTTTCAGCCAGAACATCAGGAGCAGCGGAACGAGGATGTTGAGTGGTGGAAGCAGGATGAAGAGGATCGAGGAAAGGTTGATGATCTTCACTGCCGGATAGCGTATCGGGGCGGGCACTCCCCTTTCCCCTGCCGATTCCTCATTGGTGTTTTCTCCTTCAATGGAAATTGCCCCGGCCAGCAATTCCTTTTCTTCGACCGCCAAGGCTTTTGCCAATGCCCGGAGCGTATGTCCTTTTGGTGCGGTTCCGGCTTCGATGCGCTGGATGGTCCTTGCCGAGATGCCTGATCTTTCTGCGACTTCTTCCTGGGTCAGGTTCTGGCGTTCTCGTATGGTCTTGAGGCTGGACATGGTAGTGTTGGGATTGCTGTAAGGTTTCTTGTTTTGGAAAAACGAAGTTATGGAAAAAGTATTTAGGGGCAAAAAGAAAAATATAGGGTTTCCCCTATTGTGGGTGGAATGCTATAGTTGGATATTGGCGGGGTGTTAAAAATAGTTTTGCGGAATGCGGGAAACCGTAATTTTGATATTGCTTTTTTGTGTTTATTAGTAACTGACCGAATGTGTTGTAGCGTATGTAGATATAATATATAAGCTACTTTATATGAAAAACTAAAACATAATATGATGAATAAAAAATTAGCTGAATTGTACAAAAGTAATTGGATGAATCTTTCAAAAGATTTAAACCTAATACTTAATGATAAAAAATTGACACAGAAACCAACAAACCCGTTGCTCATTTATGTAGATGAAAAAAAATATTTTGAATCTGACTTAAAAGTTATGATTATTGGTCAAGAAACTAATGACTGGGGTAAAAACTTTACAGGAGATTTACAAGAAACAATCAAAATATATGATGACTTTTATAATTCGGGATATGCCATCAATACTTATGGCGGACATTTTTGGAATGGTATAAATAGATTTAGTTCTTTACTTGAAAATAAATTTCCTGAAAGAAAGATTTCATACATCTGGAACAATGTTGTGAAGATTGGAGCTTCTGGAAGAGATCAGAATCATCCTCAAAATCATATATATAAAGCCGAACTTGATAACTTTAAAGTTTTGGAAAAAGAACTTGAAATTCTTAATCCAGACATTATTTTGTTCATTTCTGGACCCAATTATGATTCTAATATTTCTAGTATCTTGAATAATGTAAAATTCTCAAGTATTGATGAAACTTTTTCATCACGCCAAATAGCCAAGTTAAATTTTAAGAACCATAAAAACATATTTAGAACTTACCATCCAAATTATCTATGGAGAAATAACATCAATTTATATTTTGATGCAATTATTGATTCAATCGAATTATAAAAACATGCATAATTAGTCTGTAACCAATGGGATAGAATTACGTTTACATTTTAACATCTAAACTATTTCTTAGCAAAGAAAACTCTGTTAGTCTTGATGCAATTATTTACATATTTGCGACAAAACTTTAGCACTGATCTATGAAAGAAAATGTCTACTTAAAAAAGCTATTAAATAAACATCTCAACCATAGAAATGTTATCAATAGTATAAATGATAAGTTTTAAATAAATCTACTTAAAAAGTGATTTTTTTAAACTTAAGCATCTAGGTGTCAAAATATTTTTGGGAAATGAGAAAAACCGTAATTTATATGCTTTTATGTTTTTTACATTTGTTAAAAATCACTTAGAAATACAGCCCTTTATAATTGCTACAATCAATTATAATTGGTAGGTTTGAGAAATATAATTAAATAAGAATTCAATGTCTGAAGACCAAAAAAAAATATTAGAACAACAACTTTGGAATATAGCCAACACCTTGCGGGGCAAGATGAATGCGGATGAATTTCGTGATTATATATTGGGTTTTATTTTCTACAAGTATTTGAGCGAGAAAATGGAAATCTTTGCTAATGAAATATTAAAGCAAGACAAGCTTAAATTCCGTGATATCAATACAAAACTTAAAGACAGTCAAGAATACTTGAATGCCATACAGGAAGAAGCTTTGGAGAAGCTTGGTTACTTCTTGAAGCCAGAGGAATTATTTGGTGAAATTGCAAAACGTGGCAGAGGAAACAACGAAGAAGACGGGCAATTTGACGAAACCAAAACCAATTTTATATTGGAAGATTTGCAAAAAATCTTAATCAATATACAATTGAGTACGATGGGAACCGATAGTGAAGAGGATTTTGACAACCTTTTCGAGGATATGGATTTGAACAGTACCAAGCTTGGAAAATCTGCTGATTCAAGAAATGCCATTATAGCAAAAGTACTGACGCATCTAGACAAGATCGATTTCAAATTAGAACATACCGAATTGGACGTTCTTGGTGATGCTTATGAATATCTTATCGGGCAATTTGCCAGCGGAGCGGGGAAAAAAGCAGGAGAATTTTATACTCCACAAGAGGTTTCAAAGATTCTGGCTAAGATTGTTACAACAGGTAAACACAAACTAAAATCAGTTTATGATCCTACTTGTGGTTCGGGTTCATTGCTTCTTCGTGTTGCACGAGAAGTAAAAGACGTTACCGATTTCTATGGTCAGGAAATGAACCGTACGACCTATAACCTTGCTCGAATGAATATGATTTTGCACGGTGTGCATTACCGTAAATTTGACATCAAGCAAGAAGATACGCTTGAACATCCACAGCATTTGGATTTCAAGTTTGAGGCCATCGTAGCCAATCCGCCTTTTTCGGCAAATTGGAGTGCCAATCCTCTATTTACAAGTGACGATCGTTTTAGCCAATACGGAAAATTAGCACCAGGTAGTAAGGCTGATTTTGCCTTTGTACAGCATATGGTATATCATTTGGCTGAAAATGGAATTATGGCAGTTGTACTTCCTCACGGTGTTTTGTTTAGAGGTGCTGCTGAATTGCACATCAGAAAATACCTGATTGAAAATAAGAATTATCTAGATGCCGTAATTGGCTTGCCTTCCAATATCTTTTATGGAACGAGTATCCCAACGTGTATTTTGGTATTTAAAAAATGCCGTGAAAATCCTGATGATGTTTTGTTTATTGATGCCAGTAATGATTTTGAGAAAGTAAAAACTCAGAATGTATTGCGTGACGAACATATTGATAAGATTATTGATACCTATAGAAACCGAACTGAAATTGAAAAATACAGTCATCTGGCTTCTTTACAGCATATTGCTGAAAACGACTACAACCTTAACATTCCCCGATATGTAGATACATTTGAGGAAGAAGAGGAAATTGATATCCAAGCCGTGATGCTTGAAATCAAGCAACTGGAAGCGAAACGTTCTGAGCTCGATGTTCAGATTGATGTTTATTTAAAAGAATTGGGATTGGTTGGTTAATTTTTTTGAATTAGCAAAATCCTCAATCTAATTGATTAACAGAAAAAACGTTTAGCATGACAGAAAAAAGAAAAAATAAGGGCAATTTTCCAAATTTGAGATTTCCAGGGTTTGAAGGGAAATGGGAAGTGAATAAGTTGGGGGATTTATTGGAATTTAAAAACGGAATTAATGCCTCAAAAGAGCAATACGGTAAAGGAGTTAAGTTTATTA
>Ga0247805_1000582_pt1 | contig 18533 bp, 18 predicted proteins | sample UWRJL044104R1_FD_180930 | JGI IMG/M metagenome (GOLD analysis project Ga0247805, IMG submission 180930) | Plant litter microbial communities from Arlington Agricultural Research Station in Wisconsin, United States - UWRJ-L044-104R-1 | ecosystem: Environmental > Terrestrial > Plant litter >... | reverse complement strand
TTATAATAATGACAGAATTAAACTTAATCTAAAAGGAATGAGCCCGATACAATATCGAGCTCATTATTATAAAACTTAATTATTAATTTGTCTAAACTTTTGGGTGCAGTCTATTATAGTCTCTTTTTTTGTTTGAATTAATCTATCTTTTATAAAAGCTTATTTGGCTTTTAGTAATTTTTCCAGATACTCAACTTTGTCTTTTTCCGCTTGAATCAAACGTTCGTATAATTTGAGTTGCTGTTCGTGGGCTTCTATTAATTTATCAAGAGGATTAAAATTACAATGACTTGCATTGAATGCTCCATTTGTAAAGCTGTTATCACCAAAAGTGTTGAAATAATTAATTACACCTTCATCAGAAAAATTTTTAATTGCTTCTACAGTAACTCCTAAAGCTTTTGCCACTTCTGCTAATTTTTCATCATCGATATCTTCACTATTTTCTAATATCGAAACGGTCTGCTGGTTTGTTCCCATAGCCTGTGCTAGTGCTTCCTGCTTCATGTCTTTCAGTTCACGGATACGGCTAATTTTGCGCCCCATGTGGTTTGGTTTTGTTAATGTACTCATAGCTCAAAGATAATAATTAAGAATAAAAAAGCGGGATTCATGTATGATACAAAAAATCTCATGTACGGTACGGTAAAATTTGATACCGTACGGTACAAGTAATTGCTTACTTGCCTGTGTGTTAAACAAAAATACAATTTTTCAGACAAGTATTAACTAAAATGAGTAAAATTATGAAAGCAATTCAAAACACCGCATCCGATTTAATTTATCGAGTTATTTCGCAGAACATCGATCCGATAGGTATCTACTGTTTTGCACAGAAGAAAAGCAGTTATACTTTTAATGAGCCTTTTCAGAAGCCCGTCCAGAAAGAAAAGCATGTCCATCTTTATCTGCTGGTCATAGCCGAAGAGTTCGAGGATAATATCGGCAATGACCTTACCGATAAGATAAAGAGCATATCAAGAGGCCAGATAACGGTAACCATTCTCATGCACCGCCTGAGAAACATCGTGAAATTATACGGAGACCAGCAGTATTTCTTCTGGAACATTTTTAAGAATGCGCAGAGAATTCATATAGATGCTTACAGATCGCCGATAATCTGGGCGAAAAATCCAGAAAAGAGATATGTGAAAAGCACTTCAGCATACGCAGGAGACAGAAGAAATGTCACTGAATCGATCTGGGATCTTATCTATAATAACGACCAGTATTTTTCCTATGAAGTCAGAATGTGTTCTCTCCACCAGATAGTGGAACAGACCTGCCTTTCCCTTATAAGGGTATTTCTGGGATATACCCCGAATCATTTCTCACTGGGCTACTTATTTGAGCTGTGCGAATACTTCACAAGCTTGACTTCTGAATATTTTCCCCGAAACAGCAGCGATGAAAAAAATATGTTCAAGCTTCTCAAAAAAAATCCAAACACGCTTCGATTCAGCAGAAGCAACAGTTTTGATTATCTGTATTATGGAATGATGGAAGGCCGATGCCGTGATTTTATGAAAGAGGCAGAAGTTATGATCCAGAAGGAACTGGAGAGGCTTGAGGGAATTCATCAGCAGGAAGCTTTATCAGCATAAAAACAGAAGTTATGGAAACCGATAAAATCAAAAAACTGGAAGACATCAGGGTGTTAAGCGGAAAACTGCTTAATGCCCTGAAAAAAGCAGAGGATAAAAGGGGGATGTATTATGCAGAGATCAGGGTTTATGGCTATTGCGAACTCGGTTCTGTGATCAGAAACCTGATGAAGCTCTGTATTATTGCTTTAGATCATGACAGCGTAGAAGTTCCGCCCACGATTGAAAATCAATACATTGATGTTGGGCTTATACTGGGGATTGCACTTCAGCTTTTTCCAGTTGACGAATTAGAATTTTTAAATGAGATTACTGATCTGTTTTCAGAAAGTAAAGAAGAAACAGAATAGCACAGATTAAGATTTAATATTTTAAAATTATGGAAACTGACAAAATAAAAACACTGGATGAATTTAAGGATTTTGCATCGTTTCATTTCAAGCTTCTGAAACCTGCTCAGGACAAGAAAGGGGAATCAATACGAGAGATAAGATTTTATGGATACACTGATATGACGTGTCTGGGAGTGAATCTCATCCGAATGTGCCTGCATATCATTTATTCAGACGAGCTGGATAACAGAGAAATATACATAGGTTCTGTTCTGGAACTTGCCCTTCAGCTGATTCCAAGTGCAGAAATTGAGGTTCTGGATGAAATATACAGAATGCTCAATAAGCAGAGGGAAGATAAATGAACACAGGGCTTAACAGGCTTCTCAATTATACCAAACTACTTTCATGTACATATTATGTCCATGATATTGAGACGAAAGAGATTTATCTTTGTTAGAATCTGAACTAGAATGAAGTAATGATAAGTAAATTTTACTTATGAACCTCAATGAATTAGGTTTTATATTTGTATTATCCCCACCATATTTTGATCGGGATAAAATGAAAAAAGTGTTTTAACTTTAGAGCGATGAATGATTGTGGAACAAAAAAGACCGAGGCTCGGTCTTTTTTTAATGAAGAGGAATTTCAAATGGAGAAAGATGGAAGAGAAGAAAGAGGAAAAATGACGGCAGAAAAGACCAGAAAAATGCTGAAAGATGAAGGAGTAGAAGTAACGCTGGAAGAGGCGGTAATGATTTTAGAATTTTTAAGAAAACTGGCAAACATGGCAGTTTCAAACTATTTAAAGAAAAAAGATGAGAAAAATAGCAGACCTATACGTGAGAGTGAGTACCGATGAACAGGCAGACAGGGGCTACTCACAGAGAAATCAGGAAGAAATGCTTCGCAAGTACTGCGAAATAAATGCAGTTGAAATAAGACACGTTATTTATGAAGACCATTCAGCAAAGACATTTAACCGTCCGCAGTGGAAGAAACTGCTTGCAGATCTAAAGAAGCATAAGAATAAAACCGATCTTCTCCTGTTTACCAAATGGGACAGGTTCAGCAGAAATGCAGGAGATGCCTACCAGATGATCAGTATGCTCAGAAAACTGGGAGTTGAGCCTCAGGCTATAGAACAGCCTTTGGATCTTTCAATACCCGAGAACAAAATGATGCTGGCTTTTTATCTGGCTGCTCCCGAGGTGGAGAATGACCGTAGAGCCCTGAATACTTTTCACGGAATGAGAAGAGCTAGAAAAGAGGGAAGATATATGGGAATTGCTCCCATTGGATATGTTAACCGAGTAAAAGAAGACGGTACAAAATATATTGCATTCGACCAACCAGAAGCCTCTATTTTAAAATGGGCTTTTGAAGAACTTTCCAAAGGAATTTTTAATACGGAACAGGTGCTTCACATGGCAAAAGAAAAAGGGCTTAAAGCAGGCAAAAACCATTTCTGGAGAGCGATCCGCAATCCTCTTTACTGCGGTAAGATCGAAGTTCCTAAATATAAGGATGAGGAACGCACTTTAGTGAGAGGACAGCATGAAGCATTAATCTCGGAAATGCTTTTCTATAAAGTTCAGGATGTTCTTGACGGGAGATCCCGCAAATATCTTCCAAAAGCTCTTTCAGCCAAGCCTTTTCCGCTGAGAGGTTTTTTCATTTGTCCCGACTGCGGGAAAATATTGACTGGAAGCATATCTAAAGGACGACATAAATATTATCCGTATTATCATTGCAGTGCAGGTTGCAGATACAGGATAAATTCGGAAACAGCCAATGAAATTTTTATACAAAACCTGAAAAAATATGTTCCTATTCCTGAAATTAAAAATATCTATGCCAATGTCATAGGCGACTGTTATAAAGAACAGATTAAGGATGTCTTGGAAGAAAAAACTAAAATCATAAGTCAGATCAAAGATTATGAAGCCAGAATCTCAAATGCAAGAGATCTTCTTGCGACAAAACAGATAGATGCTTCGGATTACCGAGATATGAAATCAGATTACGGAGAGATGATAAGAAGGCTTGAACTTAAATTATCTGGTATCGATGATGAGAATAAAGATATTCAAGAGCTTTTAAAAGCGGGAGTAGACAACCTGATGAAGCTTAACGAATATTATGAAAATGGCAACTGGATTGAATCGAGAGATTTATTAGGTTCGATTTTTCCTGAGAATTTTACGATCTCAGAAAACGGGTTTCGAACCGCTAGAGTAAACGAAGTAGTGCATCTCATCTACAGTATTAACAGGCTGATAGGGCTAAATAAAAAAGGGACAAAGAAGAAATTTTCTTCTTTGTCCCAATTAGTAGCCCCGCCCGAACTAATGTCGAACTTTTTTACGCAAGATTTGGAGCGTTTACTTAGCATTCCTAGGAAACGTAATATTATTTTAAAAGAAATACCTCTTAGTAAAATATGATGAATAATTTAATTATAGTTCTGATCTTTAGCTAATGGGATAGTCTAAACTTTTAATTAAGAGGTCTATTAGTACATCATCCTTTAATCCATTTCACTTTTCTTATCTGTAAACATTCTCTTCATTAAAAAAAGACCACTTATGGTCTTTTTTGCTCAACAATCATCATGGTTAAATATAATGGTTGATTTCTAATGATCATAGATTAAATGTATCCGATGATCGTTATAAATTGTTATTTCTTGACAATATTTCATCTTTATTTCTTGAATCTACAGGGAATAATGCGTTGATCTCATTTAAAAGTTCGAATTCATCAACTGGAAATAACTGCAAGGCAATTCCCAGAATAAGTCCAACATCTATAAACTGGTTCTCTATTGTGTCAGGAAGTTTTGCTCCATCATGATCCAAAGCCACAATACACAATTTTATCAGGTTTCTTATAATTGAGGCAAGTTCGTAATAATCATATACTTTTATTTCAGCACTGTGAATCCTGTTTTTATTATCAACTGGTCTCAAAGTATTCAGACAACTTGAAGTTAATCTTTTAATAGTTTCCAGCCTTTCAATTTCATCTATTTCCATGATCTTTATTTTTAAATTGATTAATTCATGTATCAGTCCTTCTCAAAGCTCAATAACCCGTCTTCAATAACCAAATTGTGTAGTTCACCCATCAACTTCTCTACTATAATATTCATATGAGAAACCTCATCTTTGTTTAGTTTAGATAATTTATGATGAAGGGTCATATTTCGATCCTGATAAGGAAAGAAATTAGTCCAGAACTGCTCTATTAGATAATTATACTTTCTTATATCCGAATCTGCATAAATACATAATTGCCATAATGTTTGATTAGAGAGATAATTAGGCAGGTAATAGGTTTTTACAAAAATGTATGTTCTGCAAAATGACATGAAAAATAATGCGAAAAAGTATTCTAAACCTTGATAGTTCTCTTTAGCATTACTGGCTATTGTAAAAAATTGCAGAGCAATATCTTTGGTCGGCTTATAATAAAAATGCAGATCAGCATGGTAACTATTATGAGGAATCTCCCAATGAAATTCAGGAAGATATTTACTCGATGAGTATATCAGATATTCGTTTTGAATAATTCCGGAAAAGAAACTTTGATTCTGATATAGATTAGTCTGTATCCAGTAACGGCTGTGACTTAACAAAACAAAATCATGTTTTTCTCCTATTTTACTTTTGAGAGACTGGCTGATTAATTTTAATTTTTCATTACCAGTCCTCAAAGCTATAAGCATAAGATAATAAGTCGTTTTCTCACCATAGGTAATTTGATGATATAAGTAGATCTCTTCAACTTCTGCCATCTCTAATATAGTTTCTATTGCAGTACTTATAATTATATTCTCTGGCTTATTTTCAATTTCATATACAGCCTCAATTCTTTCATGCAGTCCTTTCTTGATTAGCTTCTTTAATTCGGCAAGCATTTTTTCTACCAGACAATAGAGGCTTCGCTGGGCAATTCCAACTGCTTCATACATTTCTTCTTTATAAATTGCCTCATCATCGGCGCTTGCTTCCTTTGCTTTTGTAAATAAATCAGTAAGATAAAATTTGTTGTGGGTGTTTTTCACGAAGTATTTTTGAATATCGGGAATGTAGTCTATAAGATTATTAATCCTTTCATCTAAGCTCAGCAAAGCAGATTTATTTCCCAAGTAAAGTTCTTCTAAATAGTCAAGATCATATTCAACGAGTCTTGTATAAGATGTAAAAACACTGTTTGAAGAACCTTCTGAAATGAGATTTTTAATCTGCCACATATGAAGATCGTGATCGTGGTAAAAATTGTTTTCATACTCATTAAATCTCTTCTTGTACTTTTTCCATTCCTCTATTATGAAAACAGAATTTTCCAGCTCATTATTCTGGTAGATAACAGCAGACTCACGGCAGTAAAACGCTATGAAAGGAGAACCTAACGAATAGTGATGATGAAGTTTTGAGCAGAAGATAAAAGATATATTAATTTGAAAGAGTTTCTTAACTTTTCTTACCCACTTACTCTGCTGAAGGTTCTGGGCATCTACATTGCTTTCAATATTGATAATAAGATAGGAAAATGCGGAAGACTTGTGTCTGGTAAAAAACATTTGAATAATATTATATTTTTGGATTAATTGTCTAAGTATGTTTTCCAAATACTCGTTTTCGAGTTTTGGAAATGAAAGTTTTTCTAGAGTTTTCATAATATTGTGTTTTTGAAGATTAGATAAAGGGTATTTTATTCCGCTGAAGGTTCAACCTGTTCATTTTTCTTAATTCTCTCTATGCCTCTTTCTTTCATTATTTCCGCCGCATCAAGCATTTTGATTAAATGAATGTAAGGTGTCATAAGGTCGGAGTCAGGATCTACATTGTATGGAGACAATGAAAGCTCTGTGATTTCACATAAGAAAAATTCGAACTGTTGCAGTGTTCTTGCTTCAAATGCATTTTGAAGCACCAAAAAAGGATTGTCGAATTCTTCTTTGGTCAGGGAAGAAAGATGAAATACCGTTTCAGAGCGAGAAGACTCTTTTACTTTCCATTTCTTGTCTTTCCCCTTCAGGCAGTAACAGACTTTGAGAAAAGAGCATATTGCAGTATAAAAGACGAAAGCATTGCAGGGAGCATCCTGTTTGAAAACTTTTCTCTTATAACAGTAAAGCACCGCTTCACTTAAATTCTGTTTATAATAATCAAGATGTGCAAAGTCAAAAATGGCGTCAAATGCCTCAAATGGATTTCCTGCCACAAACCCTGCCCAAAACCTTGTTTCGAAGGATATTTTATTCTTTTTCATAGTGGGAAGATTTTAAATTCACAAGCGAAGTTCTTCTCTTTCAAAAGGATAATCTATTCAGATGATGGATATAATATCTGACAAAAGGGATATTTTACAGGATATTTTTTTATCTTTGAATCTCAGAATTTTTAATCCAAATGGCTTTATCTTTGAGCCTTTGGAAAATTGATACTCATTATGGAACAGAAAATACATCAGGGAAGAAACGTAAAACGCTTCAGAGAAATGCTTGGAATCAAACAGGAGGCATTGGCTTATGATCTGGGAAATGACTGGAATCAAAAGAAAATTTCTATGCTAGAGCAGAAAGATGTAATTGAAAATAATCTGCTTAAACAAATCTCAAATTCACTGAAAATTCCTGTTGAAGCTTTTCAGAATTTTGATGAGGAGCAGGCGGTGAATATCATTTCGAATACGTTTGATAATGGTTCAGTATTGTATGGTTATCAAAGAAATGATAATTGCACCTTTCATCCAATTGAGCAACTATTAAAACTTCATGAAGAAAAGATTGCCTTGTATGAAAGAATGTTAAAGGAGAAGGATGAAATGGTGCAGAGACTTGAAAAACTAATCAATAAATAATTTTAAAATAAATTTTTATTCATTTTTGGAGGAATTACTAAAATAAAAATAAGCTTTTATAAAAAAAAGATATATTAATTCTACAAAGAGACTTTCGAGTCTCTTTTTTTTTGCGAACAGTATTTGATTATTTAACTAACAAAAACTATCATAAATGAATAAATGTATAAACCTTGAAGTAAAAGGGAAAGAGACATGGACATTGAACTTAAAAAATAATAAAATTAGATAATAATACTTTTATCATATTTAATAAACTAAAAACGCAACTACAAAAGGATTTTCTTAATGTTTTCAAATTCTTCGATTGTTTTATAGCCTAAGTACGAATGCCTTCTCTTTTTATTATACCAATTTTCAATGTATTCATATACTTCGATTCTCATCTGTTTCCTTGGTAAGAGTTTATTCCCGTGAATTAATTCACCTTTAAAAGAATGGAAAAAACTTTCGGAAACGGCATTGTCATTATGATTCTGCTTACGACTCATACTACGCCTAACACACTTATACGAGTCTAATGTTTTACTAAAAAGTTTATTAGCATATTGAACACCTCTATCAGAATGAAAGATCAAATCTTTACTGATTTTCCTGTTATTTACTGCCATTTCCCAAGCGGGCAAAGTAGTTGCTTTTGTACTCATTGTGTCACTTAAACTCCATCCAATAATTTTCCTGTCAAATAAGTCCATAATAATTGTAAGATACAAAAAGCCTCTCATGGTTTGTATATATGTAATGTCTGAAACCCAAGCTGTGGCAGGCTCACTAACTGTAAATTTTCTATTTAAAACATTTGGACATACATAATGATTATGAATTGAATCAGTTGTCGCCTTAAATTTTCTTTTAACTTTGGTACGCAGACCTAGTATCCTCATATAGGCCGATACATGTCCACATGATATTTTAAATCCTCTCCTTTGAAGCTCTTTATTAATTTCGATGTATCCATATCTTCCCTCAAATTCATAAAATATAGATGTAATTTCCTCTTTTAATAAAATTATTCGAATTTCTGTATCTGAAAGCTCCTGTTTTTTTCTTGTATAATATGTAGTTCTCGATACTTCTAATACTTGGCACATTTTCAAAATTGAAAATTCAGATTTATTGTTTTCGATAAATTGCTTAATCATTACTTTTCCTTGAGAAACATATTTGGTTCCTTTTTTTAAAATTTCCAGCGTAATATGTGAATTTCTAATTTTCTTTTCAAGGTTTGCTATTACAGCCTGTTCAGGAGTTAATTTTAAGTAACCAGTTCCACAAAAACTTCCTTTTCCAAATTTTTCAAAGTCTTGTCGCCATTTGTTCAAACAACTTGGAGTTATTCCCAGCTCTCGTTCGATATTTATAATTTGCCCTTTACCTCGTTCATAACTTAATTTAACTGCATACTCTTTGAAAGTTCGTTCATATTTTTTCATATTCTGAAGTTTATTAATATATAGCAGAATGTCGTTTTAATGGGGATTTTCAAGATATTCAAATATTTTTTCTTCCACTTGTTTTTTAGTTAGAAGCATATTTAAATTAACTATTTCAGATTTAATAGAAGTAAAAAAGCTTTCACAGATAGAATTGTCAGCATGATTTCCTTTTCGATTCATACTTCGTATAATATACTTATAAGAGTCTAATTTACGGTTAAACATCTTATTTGCATATTGAATTCCTCTATCAGAATGAAATATTAAACCCGTTTTTGTTTTACGATTTTGAACAGCCATTTCCCAAGCAGGCATTGTAGTCTCTTTAACGGTTAATCCATTGCTAAGGCTCCACCCGATAATTTTTCTATCAAATAAATCCATAATAATGGTTAAAAATAAAAGTCTTTTCGCTGTTTGGATTCGAGTTATCCCTGACACCCAAGTTTTAGAAGGTTCTTCAACTGTGAATTGTTGATTTAAAATATTAGGAAAAAGACAAGGATTATAGCGCGAAACATTTTTGACCTTATAATTTTCTCTTAGTTTGCTAACTAGACCTAGTTCTCTCATATGACTACAAACTTGCCGTTGTGATATCGTAAAGCCTCGACTTCCTAATTCTGCAGCAATTCTCCTGCTACCATATATTTTTTTGTATTCAAAAAAGATTGAAGTTATTTCTTCCTTTAATAAATTTGTTTGACTTTGTGTCGGAGAAATTATCTGATTTTTCCATTTAATATATGCGTTTCTACTTACTCCAAAAACTTTGCATATTTTTTTAAGTGTATACTTTTCTACATTATTTTCAATAAAATGATAAGTCATCAGCCTCCCTTGAGAAACATATTTATGCCCATTTTTAAAAATCTCAATTTTAAGTAATGATTCTTTAAGCTCTCTTTTTAATTTTCTTTGTTGTTTGGAAAATATTTGTTCTTCGGGTGTAAGCCTTGACTTTCCAGTTCCGCAAAAACTTGCCTCTCCATATTTAAGAAACTCTTTGCGCCATCTACTTATATTTGATGACCATATACCAAGTTCTCTTGAAGCTTTTCTCATGCCCATTTCAGAACCCAATTGAATTGCTTTCTCTTTGAAATTTCTATCGTAAATTTTACATTTCATTTCTTAAATTTCAGGTACTATTCTCACGTGAATTTAAGAAATATAATGACGTAGAAATATAAATAATAAAAGATAATAATATAAAGTGTATATCATTATCTTTATTAAAAAATCTTGTAGTATTAAGATTTATATTTGGTACACAGGGTATATTATTATCAATAATAATTATGTTAAAAAGAGTCTCGCTTAAGATTTTTTAAGTGAGCTTATTTTTTGAAGTTCTTCTATAAAATATGATGTTGGCATCCCTGCCTTTGAAAAGAAAGCTTTTGAAAATCGTTCTGTGCTGCTAAAGCCGGCTTCTTGTGCAAGTGCTTTGTTTGAATATTTTTGAACTTTTTTATTCTCTTTTAATAAGCTTATCAAATAATCAATTTTTAGATCATTAATATATTTACCGAATTTTTTATCTCTGTAAGTAGCTATTATTTTTGAAATATATCTTGTGTTTGTACCAAAAGCAGCTGCCAGCTTTGCTAGAGTCCAATCTTGTTTCAGAAATATTTTATCCTTTTCAAATGTCTCCAATTGTTTTAATACTGTTGCGACAGTTTCCTGGTTCATGTCTTCTATTCTATTGGTTATATTTCTGGAATCAACTTTAGTCGCAGGATCAGTTCTTTTCATCAATTCATCAAATCTTTGACGATAGATTTTTCTATTTTTAACTTCTCTGTAAATGAGAAAAAATATAGTTAAGAATAAAAATATTATTAGAGCTGTAAAAAAGAAATCATTATACCTCCTGATTCTAAGTACGTGTTCTAATCTTTTCTTCTGTAGCAGTAATTCTTTTGTGTCATAATCTTTGTAAACTCTTCCTGATACATATTTATACGTGCTTGTTAAGACACTATCTGCCTTAAGAAGTTTTTCAACATAGTAAAGTTGCTGTTGAGGATCATTTTTGGATTTAAAGTAACTGATCAATAATTCATAATTATTGCGAAGATCATGACGAATGTACCCCTTTTTATCAAAAATAGCGTCTACTTTTTTGAAGTAGGCTATTGCCATTTTAGGATTCTTAAGATCCCAATAGCTTTTTCCAATGTAGAAAACTCCGACAGTCTCATTAGCAAAATCTTTATGTTTTTGAATAACTGGCAATGCATATTTTATTTTGTTGATAGCCCCGTTATAATTGCTTCGGAAATACTGATTAACACCTTCCGAGAGGATGAAGTATTCTCGCATTTCGTCATTGGCCAATCTTTTGCCTTCAAGTAATCCTTTCTCGTTTGTTTCTGAGCATAATCCATAATTACCTACTCTATTATAACAAAGTCCAAGAGAATGCAGGGAACTTAAGTAGGCCCTATCATTGTTTTCTTTAAAATAGGTGATGCATTCCCTAAATAAAGAAATGGCCTCCTCATAAAATTCAAGAAAGTACTTTATTTGTGCCATATTGTATTTTAGTTTATAAATCAGGTACTTGTCACTAGTTTTAGAAATATAATTATTTGCGAGTAGATAATTGTCCAAAGCATAATTATGTTTTTTCCTGAAATAATATACAATTCCTTTTGAGAGATAGGCAGAACCTATTAGAGCATCATCCTTTGACTGTTTGGCTATATATATCATACTGTCTGCATAGGGCAATTTAAGATTTTCAGGAGAGTGATGTAAATAATTCTTATAGGCGTTTACGTTCTCTTCCCAATTCTTTTCTGTTATTGATTTTGCCAGAAAAGATTTAAGATATAGTGATTGTTTGATAGTGTCTTTTTCGGATTCTTCTATCCGATCAAAGAGATAGTCATAATTCTTATTTTGAAGTGTGTCAGGAATTTTAAAATTGTGTTCCTGCGCGCAGATTTGCTCTCCCAAGCAAAGAGAGATAAAAAAAAAATACTTTCTAATCATAATTCTAATTAAAATGAGACATTATTTCTTTTACAAAACCATTTTTAGAGCCAAGTAACGACCTATAGATTATCTTAGGGAAATTTTAAAAAAAAATCGTTTCAAATATAATGTAAACAATTGATAATGAGTATTTTTTGGGTAAAAAAAGGTGTAAGGGTTTTCATATAATCCATGCTATAAAGTATGAAAATCCGTATATTAAATTTTGCATGATAAAAAAAAGCCTTTTAGATTTGCCTTGAATTCAAAAGCAAAAAAACATCATGCTAAATTAAAGTTCTGCTTACTTGGATCAAATGAACTGCCTATAAAAAAAGCCGGCCACATTTAACAGGTTCAATCATAAAAAATATTTCATTAGCATATGAATCATTTCCTGTACCACACTATATAAAACATTAGATGTTGATAATAAAGTCAGTAGTGAGAAATTGCAAATTCAGCACAGTTAGTACAATACTTGAACTCTGAAAACCCTGCGAACATTATGATTTTGCGGGTAGATTGCATAATGATATCATTGATATTTATTTGGCACTTTATTTTAATTGATCCTAATTAGAACATAACTGTAAATTAACTAAACCGCAATATCATTTACTATCTTTTAACTTGTGAAATAATACTTTAAATCCTGCAACAAAATATAATTACGATAGACATAGTAGTAGTTATAGCCTGAAGTTTCTGTAAAAGATATAGCATTAAATCCATTTAATATGAAATCACTTAATTCAATTATTTCTGAAATCCATATTAAGGAAGATAAAGTTTCTCGCGAAACTTCCGACCTAATCGATGAGGCTTCCCAAATGACGCTTTATCTGCAAGAACTGTTACATTCAGCCAGACAATATATTTTAAAAGAGGGATTTAAAAATCAGGCAGAGGAAATTGAATTCTTTAGAGATATTAAGCCTCAAATTTTAGGACGATTGATTTATTATAACAAAGTATTTCGAATCGAGACTATCTGCCCTGTAACGGACGGAAAGATGTACCAGAAGTTTTTTATGAGTCAGTTTCAGGAACTCAAACAAGAATTTAAGGAATACATCTGTGGATCACATTTTTATCGGTATTACAGATCAGGAAGAAATGATAGGGATGAGGAATATTTTATAAGAGGAAAAATTAATTATAGAGATGGATTAAGTAGTTATGTTTTTGAAATTGACTATCAGTTTTCTACCTATTATGATTCTAAAATAGCACGAATTATAGCAAATGAGCTTATTTATAATTATTTGATAACAAAAATAAATTCCGATGAGTCTGCTGGTTCTTTATTACAAAGTCCGGAAGCGACTAAAGATATTTTCTGGACAGATTCTAAAAATGCACTTATTGAATTAATTTATGCGCTTTATGCTTCAGGAGTGATATCGCATGGTAAGATCGGAATTCGCAAAATTACCCTGGTCTTTCAAATACTTTTTCAGATACCACTGGGCGATATACATCACTCTTTCCATCGAATGAAAGACAGGGCAGGTACAAGAACATCTTTTCTGGACCATCTCAAATTATCCTTAGAGCAATATATGGATAAAGGATTATAGTAATTAAAAAAGGTAAAGTACGGCGCAATGCGCTGTATTTTTTTTTGCCCATACTTACCAATTGACAAAGTTGAAATTTTTGATAATAGTAATACTCATTTCTATTGCAAGCCCAATAGCACAGGGCTTTTATAGTATCAATCTATAAAAAAAAGTGCTTGCCAATGGGCACAACTTGGCAGAAAATACATTTTTCATGAATCAATTTTGTGGTGTTGAACCTAAAAAGATTGATTATGAATGTGGACAGAATAGAGTTTATGGCGTGGATGGAACGAATCATGGAGAGGTTCGACATCCTTATGGAAATGACAAGGGGGGCGAAAAATCAATATACTGCTATTGATGGAGAAGAACTGCTGGACAATCAGGATATTTTGCAAATGTTGAAAATAAGTGCCCGGTCGCTGCAGCGTTACCGTTCCTCAGGCAAACTACCTTATTATACAATCAGCGGTAAAATTTATTACAAACTCTCAGATGTACACCAGTTCGTCAGAGAAAGTTTTAGCGCTCCCATGTCTAAATAAACCAGCAAGTGACAAATAGTTCCAACAGGTGCCGGTACGTGTAAAATAATCAAGGCCTCTTTTACTTTCGGTATTGGACTTTAAAAATGCAAAAATTATGAGCGAACAAAATTTAAATAAAACACAATCTCCCGAACAGTTATCGGAAATATTACTGGTATTGGATAAAGAGAAAATGAAAATTATGGCTGTAAAAGGTATCGATAAAAATGGTAAGCTGGAGACTGTTGAACCTATAAAGAAGAACCAAAATCAATTTATGAAAATTGATAAGCAGGGTGATCTTTTTTCCAACTTCTTTTCCAATTTTTTCAGCCAGTTAAAGAATCCAACCAATTTTTCTTTTTTCAAAATGCCGGAATCATTGGCTGTTGATACTGCAAAAGAAATGAAAAAACAGATAGACCAGCCAACACAGGAAGGTGAACAATTAATGAAGCAACACGAAGTGAAAGCGGAAGCGCAACACGATCATAAACACGAAAATAAAAATAATATGGAAACAACACAAACACCACCGGAAACAAACGAATATAAATACAAACCCGAACAGATCGATTGGGAAACCATGAACAATCTGGGATTGAGTAAAGAGAAACTTGAAAAAATGAACCTGCTTGACCCGCTGCTCAGAGGCTACAAGACCAATGAACTTGTACCTGTAAGTCTTAACCTTGGAACCGCAGTTACCCGTATGGACGCACGCTTATCGCTGCAGAACAATGATGACGGGCAGGTTGTGGTTGCCATTCATGGCATCCGAAAAGAGCCGAATCTAAACTATGCTTTTTTCGGACATCAGTTCACAAAGGAAGATAAAGACAACCTGCTCCAAACAGGTAACATGGGTCGTGTGGTCAATCTCACCAATCCAAAAACGAATGAAACTACTTCTTCCATTATCAGTGTGGACAGGCTTACTAATGAGCTGGTGGCATTGCGTACCGATTTTATTAAAATCCCTGAAGAAATCAAAGGGGTAAAGCTTAACGAAGAGCAGAAGCAAACCTTACAGGACGGCAAGCCACTTTATATAGAAGGAATGGTCTCCAAGAAAGGAGCTGCTTTTGATGCCACTATACAATACAATGCCGATAAACGTTTTGTAGAGTTTCTCTTTGACAGAGGTAACAATAAACAAACGCAGGGCAATGAGCAAAATCAATCTCAGGAAGCTCCGAAAATCTTTAGAGATAAGGAATTGGATAAAGACCAATATCAAAAGTTCAAAGACGGCCAAACCATTTATGTCAGCGGACTTGTAGACAAAAAAGGAAAGGAATATAATGGTTATATCACTTTTAATAAGGAAACCCATAAAACAGATTTTTCTTTTCAAAACCCAGACAAAATCAAAGAGCAGGCAAAACCAACTGAAGCGCATAAAACGCAGACAGCGGTCAATTCTGAAGGCAAAACCAATGAAGCGACAAAGAACAGTAAAGAGCCTTTAAAATCAGGACAGGAAAATCCCGACACCAAGAAACAACAGCAGGAGCAGGAAGCATATCAGGAGCCTGCCAAATCAAAAGGACATAAAAGGTAAGGCGTTATGGAAGTAGTAATTGCAGAAAAACCAAGCGTGGCTAGGGAAATAGCCAGCTTGTTAGAAGCGAACGTAAAAAAGGACGGCTACATAGAAGGTAATGGTTATTTTGTTACATGGGCTCTTGGGCATTTAATAGGATTGGGTATGCCTGAAGATTACGGCATTTCCGGATTTCAGAAATCCTCCCTGCCAATACTGCCCAATCCCTTTTTACTAACGTTACGCAAAGTTAAAAAAGACAAAAGCTATATTGCCGATACCGGTGCGTTAAAACAACTCAGAATAATTGAAGAGCTTGTTGACCGCAGTGAAAAGATTATCGTAGCTACCGACGCCGGACGTGAGGGAGAATTGATATTCCGCTATATCTACCAGTATTTGAAATGCAACAAACCTTTTGAACGTCTTTGGATCAGTTCACTCACCGAAAAAGCAATCCAGAAAGGATTTGAGAACCTAAAACCCGGAAGTGATTTTGACGGATTATATCAGGCAGCACAGGGCAGGAGCAGAGCTGACTGGCTGGTTGGGATCAATGCTTCGCAGGCCCTTTCAATTTCAGCTGGGGATGGTGTTTATTCACTCGGAAGAGTGCAGACACCTACACTGGCTTTAATATGCAGGCGATATCTGGAAAACAGAAATTTTTCAGTGCAGCAATACTGGCAAATACAATTGTTACATATAAAAGATTTCACAGACTTTAAAAGCCTTTCCAAAAACAAATGGGACGATAAAAAACAGGTAGAAGATGCGATGAAGTCCATTAAAAGAAACAATAATACCGCCATAGTTACATCCATAGAAACTAGAAATGTGACCGAACAACCGCCTTTACTGTTTGACCTGACAGGCCTTCAAAAAGAGGCCAACAAAAAACTGAACCTGTCAGCTGAAGAAACCCTGAATATTGCCCAAAGCCTTTATGAAAAGAAATTTATTACTTATCCACGTACCGGAAGCAAGTACATCCCTGAAGATATGTGGGCTGAAATACCCAATTTAGTAAGGGCTTTGCAGGATATGACAACTTTCAGGGAAACGGTAACCAAATTGAAATTGGGGCATTTCAATAAACGTATAGTGAATGACTTGCGTGTTACCGATCATCATGGTTTGCTGATTACAGATAAAATTCCTTCGGCATTACCGGCAAAGGAAAATGCGATTTACAATATGATTGTCCTTCGAATATTAGAAGCAATTTCAGAGGCCTGTACAAAAGAAATAACCGATATTTCTTTAGAAGTTTTACATTATGATTTTACACTTAAGGGCTGTAAAATAATAAATCCGGGCTGGCGCCTGATTAGGGGAAGTTTCTCTGATGATGACAACGAACCGATGCAGGAACTTCCTCAACTGAAAAAAGGGGATGAACTCAAAATGAAAGAAGCCTCAATTCTGGAAAAGAAAACCAAACCGGCTGTGCTTTATACAGAAGCCGGACTTTTATCTGCTATGGAAAATGCAGGAAAGGAAATTGAGAACAAAGAGGAACGCAAGGCATTACAAAGCATCGGTATCGGTACACCCGCTACAAGGGCCGGTATTATAGAAACCTTATTTACCCGTAATTATATTATTAGGGAAAATAAATCCCTGCTGCCAACTACTAAAGGATTGCAGGTATATGAACTAGTCAAAGAAAAGAAAATTGCCGATGCAGCCATGACTGCCGAGTGGGAATTGATTTTACAAAAAATTGAAAATAACCAGGCGAATGCCGGAGATTTTCAAAAAGAAATAGAAGATTATGCTGCAGCGATTACCAATGAACTACTGCAAACATCAATTGCACAAAACAATCTGCCAGAGCTTTTTTGCCCAAAGTGTAAAAAGCAGCAATTGGTAATCAGGGACAAAATTATCAAGTGCCCTGATGAATCCTGTAACTGGTTACAATTCCGAACCGTGTGCGGTGTACATTTAAGTATAACGGACATTGAAAGTCTTGTGATTAAAGGCAAAACCTTCCTTATTAATGGATTGAAAAGCAAATCAGGAAAGAAATTCGATGCTTATATCGTTTTGAATGATAAAGCGGAAAGCTCCTTTGAATTTGAAATATCTAAAGCAATAAAGAAATAATAACCAAAGCAACTCTAAACAAAATATAGTATGAATCCACGACAAAAAGACCTATCGTATTTCAGGTTGAAATTACAACAACTATTGAACACCAGCTTTCCTGAAAAAGCATATGATTTGAAATTCATTGACCAGCGTTCAGGCTGGGCAGCCAATGCCTATGAAGGTGCTTTTAAAGCAGGAAATTCCATTATCCAATGTGAAAAGATTGCTGAACACATTCTTTTCGAAGGATTGCACTTCTCTAGGTTTGACACCATTTTTCAAGTAGTCTGCAATGAGTTTGATACTAGAATGGCAGACGAAGAATTAAGACCATTTACTCTGAAGATGATAACTGTTTGTGAAGCTGTTTTTGCCAACTATAAATTGACAGATGATTTTGCATATTCTATGGACTTTGATCTGCTCTACACAGAACTGACTGGAACCATAGCCATTTGGATTGAAGAAAATGGGCTTCAATAAAAGACAGCATCTCCAAAAAAATATTGATGCCCTGCGCATTGCTTTTAGGCTTGAACAGGAGAACCGAAAAGGCTCAAC
>Ga0247805_1000581_pt1 | contig 18536 bp, 19 predicted proteins | sample UWRJL044104R1_FD_180930 | JGI IMG/M metagenome (GOLD analysis project Ga0247805, IMG submission 180930) | Plant litter microbial communities from Arlington Agricultural Research Station in Wisconsin, United States - UWRJ-L044-104R-1 | ecosystem: Environmental > Terrestrial > Plant litter >... | reverse complement strand
CATCTTTGTCGATATACTTTCGCGCTCGGATGCGTTTCGCATTGTCCCAGGCGAAAACAAGTGCAGAAATGATAACTCCGATCAATACGGCCAGGGCCAGATTATGAAGCAGCACCGTAATCAGTGTAACGGCAACCATTACAAAAACATCTGACTTTGGCATCCTTTTGAAGATGCGTAAGCTTGCCCATTCGAAAGTACCGATTGCCACCATGATCATTACGCCGGTCAAGGCTGCCATTGGAAGCAGTTCGATTACGGGAGCTCCAATCAGGATGATCAACAAGATGGTCAAGGCTGCTACAATCCCCGAAAGCCGGGCTCTCGAACCTGCCGAAAGATTGACTAATGTTTGCGCAATCATCGGACAGCCACCCATACCCGTAAAAAAGCCGTTCAAGATATTGGCACTTCCCTGAGCAATACATTCACGGTTGCTGTTTCCTTTCGTACCCGTAATTTCATCCACAAGATTCAGCGTCAGCAAGCCTTCTGTAAGTCCGACTGCCGCCATAATCAATGCAAAGGGAAATATAATTTGAAAGGTTTCCCAATTCAGAGGAAAATCCGGAATATGAAAAGGAGGTAGCGAACCACTGATCGAAGCAATGTCCTTCACTTGCTTGGTATCGATATCCAAGAACATCACCACGGCAAATACTATGATGATGGCCGCCAAGGAAGCAGGTATCGCTTTGGTGATTTTTGGAAGAACCCTGACTAGCATAATCGTCAGTGCTGTCAAACCTCCCATGATGAGCATCGGCGTTCCTTCAAGCCATTCGGTTTTGCCATTGACGATGGTTTTAAACTGCTCAAATTGCGACATGAAAATGACAATCGCCAATCCGTTTACAAAACCAAACATTACCGGTTGAGGTACAAGCCGGATGAATTTTCCAAGTTTTAATAAGCCAACCATTATCTGAATAACACCCGCAAAAGCAATGGCTCCAAAAATATATTCAATCCCGTGCGATTTCATCAAGGCAATCAAAACAATCACTGTAGCACCCGCTCCACCCGAAATCAATCCAGGCCTCCCACCAAAGATAGCCGTAACAATTCCCATAATAAAAGCACCATAAAGCCCGACCAAAGGAGGGAATCCAGCTAATATGGCAAACGATAAAGATTCAGGAATCATCGTCATGGCCACCGTAAGTCCAGCCAGTATTTCGGTTTTGTAGTTCACCTTCTGAGAAAAGTCGAATAGATTGAATGTTGCTTTCATGGGTTTTTATAATGTTGCAAAAATAGTTTTTATTGGGATTGAAATGTATAATAGAGTTTTGGCAATGGTAGATTTTTTTTTGAAGCATTAAGGAGATGATGTTTCGTTTTGATGTACTTTAGGTGCTCAGTTAAAAAAACGAACATGAAGAGAAATAGAATTGACATTCTTGCAACGATAACAGCTGTTTTGTGTCTTGCAGTTTTTATTTCGGGTAACATTCAAAGGAATGGTGACGATCGTTTTGTGAGCTATATTATAGATCCTACTCATAAACAAATCAAGTTCTATTGGAAGAATGACAAGCAACAGCATTTTAAAAGCATTCAAAATTTAAAAGAGTGGCTCCAAAACCGCAATCAGCAATTAGAATTTGCCATGAACGGCGGAATGTATAAAAAAGACAACTCTCCTCAAGGACTTTATATCGAAGACAAGAAAGTATTTTCGCCACTGGATGCTGCTAATGGAAATGGAAATTTTTATTTGAAACCAAATGGAATATTTTATTTGACTGCCAAAAATAAGGCTGTGATTTGTGCGACCCAACAGTTTAAGTATAGTCCAGAAATACAATATGCGACACAGTCAGGACCAATGTTGGTAATTGACGGAAAGATACATTCAGACTTTAAAGAAGGGTCGTCCAATCTTCAGATCCGAAATGGAGTAGGGGTTTTGCCAGATGGTAAAGTTGTTTTTGCGATGTCCAGAAAGGAAATCAATTTTTATGATTTTGCTTTCTATTTTAAAAATTTAGGCTGTAAAAACGCTTTGTACTTGGATGGATTCGTATCAAGAACATTTCTTCCAAGAGAAAATTGGATACAAACAGATGGTAATTTCGGAGTGATAATAGGAGTAGCAGGGAAATGAAAAAGATCTATATTCTTAGCGGATTAGGTGCTGACAAACGAGTTTTCAAATACCTGGACTTTTCAGATTATGATACAGTGCATATCGATTGGATTGAACCCGAAGTTAATGAGCCGATCGAGAAATATGCAAAACGATTAACCCAACAGATTCATACCCAAAAGCCAATTCTGATAGGATTATCCTTTGGAGGAATAATGGCCACCGAAGTAGCAAAACATATCGAAACAGAAAAAATCATCCTTATTGCTTCGGCAAAAACAAGAAATGAAATTCCATTCTATTATCGTTGGCTGGGAGTAATAAAACTACATGAACTAATTCCGGCCCAATCAATGAAGCGGGCAAACTTCTTTAGTTTCTGGTTATTTGGCATAGATACTAAAGAGGACAAACAACTACTCAGGGAGATATTGAATGACACAGACCCAAAATTCCTAAAATGGGCAATCAGCGCCATAATCAATTGGGAGAATACAACGCAACATAAAAACCTAAAGCATATCCATGGTAGTGCCGATAAAATCTTGCCAATTAAATACGTAAATTATGATGTAGAGGTTAAAGATGGTGGACATTTTATGACAATCAATAAATTCAACGAATTAAATCAAATCCTAAAATACCTACTTTAATCTTCAAGTACATAACCCAAACACTCAACATAAACTTTTCAAACTCCCAACTCCCATCTTCCATCTTCCATCTTCCATCCAAATTCGTAATCTTATAAAACTTTGCCTAAATCTCATAAGACAATTTAATTCCTGTCGCTGTTACTTTGTAATGAACTTTTAAATAATACGATTATGAAAGCATTATATGTAGCATTAGTAGCGTTGGCAATCTTCTCATGCAAGAACACCAACGATGAAGCCAGAGTGTATGAAGATGCTAAACAAGAAGCAATCGATTCTATGAAAATGGAAATTGCAAAGCAAAAAATAGTGGATTCTATGAAATTAGAAGCTCAAAAAGAACAAGAACGTATTGCCAAAGAACAAGCCAAGAGAGAAGTGATTGTAGTAAATCAAGCTGCTGCAACACCAGCAGAAAAGCAAAGAAAAGGATGGAGTTCTGCCGCTAAAGGTACCGTAATTGGAGCAGGAGTTGGAGCTGCAACAGGAGCCATTGTGAGCAAGAAAAAAGGTGAAGGTGCAATAATAGGTGGACTGGCTGGCGCAGGAGTTGGTGCTGGTACAGGTGCAATCATCGATTCTAAAAAGAAGAAATAACAACCCTATATATTCCCCAAAAGCGCGTTTAAATTTATTTTAGACGCGCTTTTTCTATTGGTTTGAGGTATCTTTCTCTCTTTTCTCCCTTTAATCATTCAGTTCTTTTCCAATAATAAATACGCTCTTAACAATCCTATTACATTATAAATACTTATTTTTACGATCTTATATTTCTTAGCGTATCATTACATGCAAAAATCCCTTAAAATAGCCGTAGTCGGCTCCGGATTAGTTGGTTCATTGTTGGCGATTTATTTAAAGAAGGCGGGGCATACGGTTCATGTTTTTGACAGGAGTCCGGATATTCGAAAGATCCAATTTTCGGGACGATCAATCAATCTTGTAATGTCCAACAGGGGATGGAAAGCTTTGAAGGATATTGGTCTGGATGATGAAATCAAGAAAATAGGCATTCCTGTTGACAAACGTGCGATCCATACAGGTGAAAAGCTGAACTATCAATATTATGGCAAGGACGGCGAGGCCATTTTTTCGCTTTCAAGAGGTTTGCTCAACAGAAAGATGATTGACTTGGCGGAGGAAGCAGGTGTGGAGTTCTTTTTTGACCACAAGGTTTGGGACGTTACTCTTTCGGATGCATCACTTCATATCGGAGAAACGGAAAGGGGCGAGTGGGAAGAATTGAAATACGACAAGGTTTTTGGTGCCGATGGTGCTTTCTCGAGAGTGCGCCACCGGATGCAACGCCAGAGCATGTTCAATTATTCACAGGAGTTTTTAAAGATAGGCTACAAGGAACTTAATATTCCGGCCAATCCCGATGGAACGCATAAACTCGATAAGAATTCATTGCACATCTGGCCCAGGGGCGAATTTATGCTGATGGCTCTGGCTAATCCTGACGGAAGTTTTACATGTACGTTGTTTATGCCACACGAAGGAGCGAATTCTTTCGAAGATTTAAAAGACAAGGAAGCATTGGTCGCTTTTTTTGCGAATCATTTTCCAGATACAAAGGAAGTGATTCCTAATCTTGTAGAAGATTTCTTCAAAAATCCCACGAGTTATTTGGTTACGATGAAATGCTTTCCCTGGACATTTGGAGGCAAGGTGGCCTTGATTGGCGATGCCTGTCATGCAATCGTTCCATTTTACGGACATGGAATGAATGCTGGTTTTGAAGACATCACGATCTTGAGTGAAATAATGGAAAAACACGGCGACGATTGGGAAGCTATTTTCAAGGAATACGAACAATCAAGAAAACCAAACGCAGATGCCATTGCAGAACTTTCGTACAGGAATTTTATGGAAATGAGCTCAAAGACTGCAGATGAGAAATTTCTCTTGCAGAAAAAAATAGAGAAGCATTTCTCAGAACAGCATCCCGACAAATGGATGCCATTGTACAGCAGGGTGACATTCAGTTCGCATCCCTATTCTGAAGCTTTGGCAATGGGTGACTTTCAAGACGGTATTATGAAACAGGTTTTGGAGATGGATAATATAGAAGCCATTTGGGACAGTAAGGAAGTGGAAGAGAAGATAATTTCCTTGCTGAGTTCTAAATAATAAAGCTCAATTTCCGAAGAAAGACAAATAAATCCAAAGCTTCAATAGCTTGGATTATAAATGAAAATTCCAAACAGATGCAATAATAGCAAAGGTTTGGAATTTTTTAATTTCAGAGCGTTGGTATTTGAAGCTTATTTGTAATTTAGGATTTGCTTTTCGGGGTTTTAAGAGTTTACTTTTTAAAGATTTTCGTCAGCACACCAAAAACGCCTCTGATAAAAGTAGCACTTGTAAGTACTTTTATCACTCCTTTTGTGGTTTGGCTCATCGGTTCGGAAGCCGTTTTTCGTTCTTGTTTTTGTTCCTGTTTTCTTGTTTCGATTTCCCTTGTTTCAGTTTCAATACCTTGAATTTTCTTATTCAGCATTTCGTAGGCACTTTCCCTGTCAAATACTTCACTGTATTTCTTTACGAGTTTGGAATTGTTGTTGATCTCCGCAATTTCATTTTCAGATAAGATGTCCATCCTGCTCATTGGAGCTCGCATCATTGTCGCAACAAGTGGCGTTGGAATTCCTTTTTCGTTCAAGGCCGTAACCAAAGCTTCTCCAATTCCGAGATTCGTAAGTGTTTCATCCGTTCTATAATAGTCGGAAAGTGGATAGTTTTCGGCTGTCATCTTGATGGCTTTTCGATCATTTGCCGTAAAGGCCCTCAAGGCGTGTTGAATTTTCAAGCCCAATTGTGCCAGGACCCCACTCGGTACATCCATTGGATTCTGGGTTACAAAATAAATTCCGATCCCTTTCGAGCGTATAAGCTTTACGATGCTTTCAATTTGTTCCAGTAATGCCTTGCTGGCTTCATTGAAAATCAAGTGTGCCTCATCTATGAAAATAACCAATTCAGGTTGTCCGGAATCTCCTTGTTCAGGCATTTGCTGATAGATTTCGGCCAATAAACTCAGCATAAAGGTGGAGAAAAGTTTCGGCTTGTCCTGAATATCGGTTAGACGTATTATATTGATGTAGCCTTTTCCATTTTCGTCAATCCGCATCAGATCATTGATGTCGAATGACATTTCTCCAAAAAACAAATCGCCGCCTTGCTGTTCCAATTCTATAATTTTTCTAAGGATGGTTCCTGTTGTTGCGGTAGAAATCTTTCCGTAATGTTCCGTAATTTCTGCCTTTCCTTCTTCTGTAATATAATTGATCACCTTTTTGATGTCCTTCAGATCGATCAAAGGCATTTTGTTGTCGTCACAATACTTGAAGATCACGGCAACAACGCCAGCTTGCGTATCGTTGAGGTTGAGTATCCTTGAAAATAAAATAGGTCCGAATTCGGAAACCGTAGCACGGAGCCTCACACCATTCTGGGCCGACAAAGTCATCAGTTCTACAGGGAATCCAGAAGGAACATAAGGCAGGTTTATTTTTGTATGTCTTTCAGTTATGAAGGGAAGTTCCTCGCCGGGTTTTGCAATACCGCTGAAATCACCTTTGATGTCCATCATCAAGACTGGAATTCCAAACGAAGATAATTGTTCAGAAAGCACTTGTATGGTTTTGGTTTTTCCGGTTCCGGTAGCTCCGGCAATGAGGCCATGACGGTTTAAAGTCTTAAGTGGGATTTTGATATGTGTATCCGCTACCGCTTCACCATCGAGTAGGGCGCCACCTAAAATTATAACGTCACCTTTGGTCGCATATCCTTCACTAATATGGTTTGAAAAAGCCTCTTTTTTTGACATTTTGTTTCGGAATTAGAAAGTTGTTGGACTAAACAGATTAACAAAAATAAAATAGTTTTTCATTTGATGATTATTTTGAATGAAAATATTGATAAAATCAGTAATTTCAATGTAAATTTAATGTTATGCATAATAAAATTAACAGGAATGGAGTTATTAAACCATAATGTTTCGTCTTGATATTTTAGCAATGAAAACAAGGAATTTCGTGATCTGATTATAGATTTTTGAATAATTTATTACGAAATCGATTGATTATTAAAAATTAGAGATTTAATGTTCATTTAACACGTTGTTATTGATATCAAAATTTATTGTTAATAATCAATAAAATAGTATTTTTTATTTTTTTATATGATGTAAAAATATAAATTTGTCGTTCTGATATTAATTATAATCAAACTTAGAATTAAGTATTATTAAAATTTTTAAAAACTAAATTTAAAAAAAGATGGCAAACGCAAATGTAGCGCAGAAAGAAAATGGTTCAAATGGAGGTAATTTATTCTCTGGACTTGTAATTGTAGGTTGTATTATAGTTGGAACACTTATATGGCAATTTGTAATGGGAGCTGGTTCTAACTTTGAAGGTGGAGTAAATACAGGTCACCCGCTACCAGGTAACTATTTAGGAATGGTTTATAAAGGAGGAAAAATTGTACCGATATTGATGGGATTGTTATTAATGGTTGTTGCGTTTTCTATTGAGCGTTTCTTCGTGATCTCTAAAGCTGCTGGAACAGGAAGCTTGGATAAATTTATGAAAAGCGTACAGGCAAACATTCACGCAGGAAACATTGATGCTGCAATCGCTGATTGCGACAAGCAAAAAGGTTCTGTTGCAAATGCAATTAAATCTGCTTTGATCAAATATAACGAAGTGAAAAAAGAAGGTTTTGATAGTGAAGCAGCTGCAGAAACTATCCAAAAAGAAATCGAAGAGGCTACTTCATTAGAGATGCCAATGTTGGAAAAGAACATGACTATTATCTCTACGTTAGTATCATTAGGAACACTTGCAGGTTTGTTGGGAACAGTAATGGGGATGATCACGGCGTTTGGTGCCTTGGCAACTTCTGGAGCTCCGGATCAAGCAGCATTAGCAAATGGTATTTCTGAGGCACTTATCAACACTGCAACAGGTATCTCTACTTCTGCATTGGCAATTGTTGCTTACAACTACTTTACTTCTAAAATTGATACTTTGACTTACTCTATTGATGAGGCAGGTGCAACTATCGTAGGAACTTACAGAAGATTCAGAGGAAGTTTAAGAAACTAATAATAATTCTGGTAGACCGATTTCCGGTAGACTATATAAAAAATATATAAATGGCTAAAGTAAAAATGTCCAAAAAAGCCACATCGATTGATATGACCGCGATGTGTGATGTTTCTTTTCTTTTGCTGACTTTCTTTATATTAACAGCTACTGCAAAACAACCGGAAGTAATTCCGGTTGAGACGCCAGCTTCAACTGTGCAAGTAAAATTGCCTGATACTGATTTGGCTATTGTTACAATAGGTGACAATGGAAAAGTTTTCTTCGGAGTAAAAGCTCCAGATGTTAGGATCAAGACATTGGAACTTATCGGAGAGAAATACAACGTTCAGTTTTCAGAAGATGAAAAAAAGAGATTTAGTTTGATTGAAGAATTTGGAGTCCCTGTGAATCAATTAAAAGGATTGATTAACCTCTCATCAAGTGATAGGAATAAGCAAGGATTGCAAATAGGGATACCTCATGATTCTATTGACAATCAATTGACGGAATGGGTTCGTGCAGCACGAAATGCTAATGCAGAAGTGAACAAGGAACAGCTTAATTTCGCAATCAAAGGAGATGCTAAAGAGCAGTATCCGGAAATTAAGAAAGTGATTGATATTCTGCAAGAACAAAAAGTAAACAAATTCAATTTGGTTACAGGTTTAAGAGGTGATAATTTTTAATAAAAAGATAAAAAATGGCTGAATTAAATACCGGAGGCGGTAATGAAAAAGGCGGTAAGGTAAGAAGTAAAAAGCAAGACTCTAAAGTTGACTTAACAGCAATGGTAGATTTGGCTTTCTTGTTAATCACCTTCTTTATGCTTACAACCTCTTTGTCAAAGCCTCAATCTATGGATTTGGCTATGCCAGACAAGGATCCTGAAAAGAAAATCGAGGATGAGATCTTAGTTTCAGAAGTACGAACTATGACGGTTTTGCTTGGAGAGGATAATAAGTTGAAAATGTATATGGGACAATTAGACAAGCCTCTTGAAGCCCCAAAAGATGTTACTTATGGTAAAGATGGTATCCGAAAAGATCTATTAGAAAAAATCAAATCGGTTCCATTAGCAACAAGAACAACTAAACATCCTAATGGTGAAGACTTGATTGTAATCATTAAGCCAAGTAAAAAATCTAATTATAAAAACTTAGTTGACATATTGGATGAAATGGCTATATGTAAGGTAAAAGTATATGCTATTGTGGATATTACTTCGCAAGAAGAAAAGTTGCTTGAAGAATAAGGGTTTTCTTTTTAGAAAATTATAAATAACATAGTATGAAATTAGATATATACAAACAAAAGTGGATTGATATGGTCTTTGAAGGTCGTAATAAAAGTTATGGTGCCTACAAATTGCGTAAACAAAATCCAAAAGATACTCTTAAGGCTTTCTTTATTGGAGCTACTGTTTTTGCAGGTCTGCTAGCTTTGCCTTTAATAAATTGGGAAGGAAGTGATGAAGAGGAAGATACTGAAAAAGTGACGATGGTAGATATGGCAACTTTAGCTCCTCCGCCAGAGGAACCAAAGCCTATAATCCCACCAACAGCACCGCCACCGCCACCTGCACCAAAAATTGACGAAGTAAAGTTTGTCAAGCCTAAAGTTGTAGAAAAGGAAAAGGTTGTTGAAGAAATAAAATCTATTGAAGAGCTTAAAGATAAGAATGTAGGAGCTAAAGATTTGAAAGGTCAGGAAGATGGTAAAATCGTTATTGATGCACCTTCTGGAGACGGACCACAAACAGACTCTAAAATTGTTGAAGATTCCAACCAGATTTATACTGCGGTGGAAGTAAAGCCGGATTTTCCTGGTGGAATTCAAAAATTCTATGATTTTGTTGGAAAAAACTATAAAGTACCCGAAGATGAAGATATCAAAGGAAAAGTTTTCGTTCAATTCGTTGTAGAGAAGGACGGTAGCTTGACAGATATCAAAGTAATCAGGGACCTAGGTTTTGGTACAGGTAAAGAAGCGATCAGGGTTTTGAAAAAATCTCCAAAGTGGAAGCCAGGTATTCAGAACGGTCGACCAGTTAGGGTGTTGTATTCTTTGCCAATCAGCATCGTGTCTGGAAACTAAAGAAATGTACAATAGGAAAAATACACATGAAAGAGTTCAGAAATCGCTTAAAGGGCGATTTCTGTTCGTTATAGGAATACTCTTCTTTTTGATTTACTTCGTGTTGGGAATGATTGTCATCTTCTGGAAGGAGTTTCCAATTGCGCTGACAGATACTTACAGGGTGGCATTCGGTGTGTTGCTCATTGTTTATTCTTTCCTGAGATTTGTCCGTCTTCTTCAAAAAAAACAATCATAATCCTGACTTGCTATGAAATTTTCATTTTTTAAAATAGTGGTTTTTATCGGCATAATTTCTGTGGTTGTTTACGCATGTAAGCAAAAATCAGATGATCCAGAACAAGCATCGGAAACGGTTCTTGAGGGAACTGCAACAGTTTATGTAGATGAGACGCTTCAGCCAATCGTGGAAGATCAGGTTTCGATTTTTGAAAGCCAATACAGGGCAAAAATTAATTTAGTCAACAAATCTGAATCAGAAGTAGTAAATGCATTGCTTACCGATAAGACACGAATTGCAGTCTTGTCCAGAAAGTTGACGGCAGCAGAAGAAAACCATTTTAAGCAAAAAAAAATAACTCCAAAAATCACACATTTTGCTTCGGATGCAATTGTGTTTGTAACGAATAATAAATCGCAAGATACACTTGTAGACTTGCAGGAAGTAATCAATTTATTGCAGGAAAAGGAAAGTAAGATCAAAGGATTGGTCTTTGAAAATCCAAATTCAAGTACGGTAAGCTATATGAATAACTTGGCGGGCGTAAAAAACGGTCAGAAAAAAAATATTTATTCCCTGAATTCGCACAAGGCAGTTTTGGAATATGTATCCAATAATCCAGGTGCCATTGGGGTTATAGGCCTCAATTTGATGGTGCAGCCTTTTGAAGACACTGAGCAATATATGGACAATATTGCCGTTATGAGTGTCAGAAATGTTAAAAGCCAACCAAACAATACCTTGTACTATAAGCCCAACCAACTCAATCTTGGCGAGGGTTTATATCCATTAAAGCGACCAGTTTATATGTTAAATTATCAAGGCACTTCAGGTTTGGGTATGGGTTTTGCTTCTTTTGTTGCAGGAGATATAGGACAGAGGATTATTCTCAAGTCAGGATTATTGCCTGTCAGGATACCTTCAAGGGAACTTAATGTCCGAAAAGAAATTATCAATAATAAATAAATCAGAATACTATGAACAAGTTAAAATTTTTCAGTATTGCCTTTCTTGCTTTCGGAGCTGGAGCTTATGCTCAAGATCTGGAGCAAGCTAAAAAAGCGATTGATGCTGAACAGTATGAAAAAGCCAAAACGATTTTGAAAACCCTGATCAGCACCAAAGCTGATGAAGGAAAGAATTTCTTTGTATTAGGAAATTTATATCTGACACAAAAACTGGAAGACTCGGCAAAAGTTACCTATCAAAAAGGTTTGTCAGCTAAAAAGGATGGTACTTTCAACTATATAGGCTTGGGCCAGATTGATTTAGATAATGGAAATGTTGCTGGTGCAAAATCAAACTTTGATAAAGCAACAGCCGATATGAGAAAGAAAGATTTCGAGCAATTCCTTTATATTGGGCGTGCTTATATGAACATTGAAAAGCCAGATTATAAGGCAGCTCTAGTTCAATTGAACAAAGCAAAAGCAGTTCAGCCAATGGACGCTCAGGTTTTATTGTCATTGGGTGATGCTTACAAAGGTGATGGAAATGTAAACGATGCATATTCTGCTTACCGTAATTCTTTCGATGCTGATAATACAGTTCTTAGAGCAAAATTGCAATTAGGAGTTATCACGAAAGGCTCAAAAGCTTTCAAGGAAGCTAAGGCAGCTTTTGATAATATCTTGGCAACCAACCCTGATTATGGACCGGCTTACAGGGAAATTGCTGAAACATATTACTTGTGGGCACTTAATGACAAGGCTCAATATGCAGCTTACAATAAATTAGCGATTCAGAACTATGAGAAATACATGAGTATGACGGATTATTCATTGGATTCTCGTATGCGTCATGCCGATTTCCTTATCTTGACAAAAGATTACGCTGCACTTGAAAAAGAAGCGAATGAAATGCAGAAATTGGACAAAGTAAATCCAAGGATCTTGCGTTACTTGGGATATTCAGCTTACGAAAACAAAAACTCTGATGCTTCAATTGCAGCTTTAGGGGAGTTCTTGACAAAAAGTAATGCTAAGCCAATCGGACGGGATTACCTTTATCTAGGTATGGCAAAAACAAACAAGTCCTTAACTTCAACAACCAATCCAGACGGAACTGCAACGAGCAAAGTTGATCAGACATTGTTTGCATCAGGAGTTGCAGATATCAAAAAAGGAGTTGAAATGGATCCAGCAATGGCCAACGAATTGAACGATATTGGTAAGAAATTCTTCGACCTAAAATTATACAACGAAGCGGCAGCTATTTATGAAGTAGCAACGACAAACCCAAACTCTAGAAATTTCCTTTATGACAATTTCTATTTAGGTTATGCTTTGTATTTTGGTAATGTGAATTTAGAGGAAGGTAAAAAAATTGACCCGGCAATTGTTGCAAAAGCAAATACGGCTTTTGATAACGTGATTGCAGCTTCGCCAACTACTCAGGACGCTTACATATATAAGGCTCGTGTAAATAGTTTGCTTGAAAACGATGCAGTTGCTCAAACTGAAATGGTAAAGAACTACGAAGATTTTATCAGGGTTGTAACTGAGAAAGGGGCTGAAGAAATGGCAAAACCTGCCAACAAGACTAAATTTGTAGAAGCTTACAACAACATCGGGATTCATTTTGCAAAAACCGATAAGGCAAAAGCAAGGGAGAGTTTTCAAAAAGCTTTAGCAATCGATCCAACGGATGAAACAGCAATAAGCACATTGAAATTATTGTAAGAGATTCCAAGAATAAATCAAAACCGATAGTGTAATGTTATCGGTTTTTTTTATTTTGGGAGCAAATCGCTTGGGGATTTTCAGAAGCCATATTCCTGCCTTCCTTCCAAATCTTTTTCTTTTTAAAGAAAAACAAAAAGGATTTTCCCTCCAGTCAGGGCTAGTATAATTACTTTGGGCTTCTTTTAAGCATTTGTAAAAAAGAAGCGTATCTTTGCAAACTATTTAAAAAATAAAATGTTACCAAAAGAAATACAAACCGAAGTCGAGAAAGGAACAATGCTTCCCCTGATGGAAGAATTCTATACCATTCAAGGCGAAGGTTACCATACCGGAACAGCTGCCTACTTCATAAGAATTGGCGGATGCGATGTCGGCTGCCATTGGTGTGATGTAAAGGAAAGCTGGAATGCTGCCATCCATCCGCCAACACACATCGATCAGATTGTAGAAAATGCTTCGAAGTATTCTGAAACGGTCGTTATAACTGGTGGCGAGCCTTTGTCTTGGGACATGACACTTCTTACCCGGATGCTAAAAGAGAAGAACCGTCGTGTCCATATAGAAACCTCGGGAGCCTATCCGTTGACAGGAACTTGGGACTGGATTTGTCTTTCTCCAAAGAAGAACAAGCTTCCAACCAAGACCGTTTATGACAATGCACACGAATTGAAAGTCATTATCTACAACAAGCACGATTTTATTTTTGCCGAAGAGCAGGCAGAGAAAGTTAATCAAGATGCCATTTTATTTCTTCAACCAGAATGGAGCAAGAAAGAAGAAATGACGCCACTGATTGTAGATTATGTGATGAACAATCCGAAATGGAGGGTTTCGTTGCAAACCCATAAATATTTGAATATACCTTAGTTTCAATAATAAACAAAAAACTCTTCATCTGAAGAGTTTTTTTGTTTTGAAAATAGTGAAGTGAAGTATATAAAGACAGATATGGTTTGTCATCTATCCTATTGGGCATTTTTAGTTTTTCTAATATGCTCCATTAATCAGATGTTTTAGTTTAAATCGAAAGCTTTGCCAGATAATCAAAATGTTCACCCTCCATAATCAATTCACATTTCAAGCCATTGTCAAAGGCCGCATTCTGTAACGTATTATAATCCAGGTACAGCCACTCAAAAGAATCCTCTTTTTCTTTTTTGTAGGTGACTGTAAAAGTAACTTCTCCGTAATAATTGTCAGAAGGAATCCATTTTCCACCGTCCTCGTCTTCATCAAACATATAAATGATGTCAGAACTGTCAATCAAGATCTGTCCTGTGGGATTCAATAGCGATTTCAATTTTTTTAAAAAAGCGGGCACTTTTTGCAAGGTCCCGAAGATTCCTGTCCCGTTCATCAGAAGCAAGATAGTATCAAATTTGTTTGCATCTGAATCCAAATCCAAAACATCAATTTCAATGGCATTTGTCAATCCACGCAGTTGGCAGCATTCGATAGCATTTGCAGAAATGTCTATCGAGGTGACCTCCAATCCTTTTTTATTTTGAAGATGCAGGCTATGACTTCCGGCTCCACATCCGATATCCAGTACTTTTCCTTTCGCAAGTTCCAATGCTTTTTGCTCAATCGATGGCATTTCTTCAAAAGAGCGAAATAAATAGGCAACCGACATTTCATCTTCTTCAGAAATGGAAGTTTCGGTAATTAAATCTTTTGGATCATTATTCGTCTGATAATCTAAAATTGCTTTTCCGAAAAGGTCTTTCATGGGATGTTTATGGTTTTAAAAGTTTAAAAGTTGTTTAACTTTGCAGAAGAAATTGTAATGATGCTAAAGCCAAATTTAAACGAACTAGGAAAACTAGCCAAAGATAAGCATATCGAAAACAAAAAGTATTTTGATAAGCTGAAAAAGAAACCGCCACGTGATTTGGATTATGTGATGCAGGAAATCCACAACAATGAATTCAAGAAAACGGATTGTTTGAAATGTGCCAATTGCTGCAAGACAACGGGTCCGCTTTTTACGCTTGCCGATATCGAGCGCATATCAAAATCGTTTCGACAAAAGCCGCAGCAGTTCATTGACCAACACTTGAGGATAGACGAAGACAAGGATTATGTGTTGAAAAGTGTCCCGTGTACTTTTCTGGATGCTGAAAATTATTGCATGATCTATGATGTAAGGCCAAAAGCATGCAGGGAGTTTCCGCACACCGATAGAAAAAAGTTCCAGCAGATTTCAGATTTGACTTTAAAGAATGTGGCAATCTGTCCGGCAGCTTACAATATTGTTGAAGAGATGAAAAAGAAAATCAAGTTATAAATGAAAAGTCCTGCAACAAGCAGGACTTTTTTATACAAACATATAGTCGTCTGAGGTTTCAATCAGATCTAAAGTTCTACCTCTTACACTGTCGATAAAATTCCTGATTCGGATTTCAAGATATTCAATCATTCTTTCCACCCATATTTTTGCCTGTTCAAAAAGTTCGATACCCTTTTCGATGCCTTCGTTCAGGAATGCGATGAATCTTTTCAGCTCATCCATAAAGGTCATTATAATTTCTGCTCTTTTCATATCAATAGATTTGGTTTATTAGTTGTTTCAATAATTCCCACTAATTTATGAAATAGATGAGCAATAATGAATAATCAATATGATAAAATTTTCTTATTTTTTCAGAAACGCAAAAAATTAATAAATCAGATACTTTTGACGCATGATTTTAAATTCCTCCAAGGCTAAAACCCAGCTCTCTCTTATTTGGTCTTCAGGCATCCCAGCCTGGATTTGGAATTGAAGTGTCTTGTTGCCTGTAAGTTTTGTAAAGAAGGGAGTAAAGAATTTCGTTTTATCCAGTGTTGCTTGGTAAGCCCTGATCAGCCATTTCAATTCTAGCCGGGTCACTTTTTCAACTTCTCTTAAATCTTCACCATAACAATTCATGCCATTATTCGGCGGACTAGTTGAGCCAATATTCGGTTCTGGCTTAAACGAAAATCCCGTATTGGGCAAATACGGGGAGCCATAAACCTGGAATTGCATATCGGTTCCTCTTCCGATACTGACATTTGTTCCTTCGAAAAAACACAAACTCGCATACAAATTGATGGATTGGTCGTTTGGCAAGTTTGGTGAAGGCTTCACAGGAAGGCTATAAGGCATTTCCCTTTTGTAATTCTCGCAGGGAACAATCTTCAGTTCGCATTGAATTCCGTTTGCGAGCCAGCCTTCGCCATTGATCATCAACGCATACTCGCCAATAGTCATCCCGTGCAGAACCGGAATCGTGTGCATCCCGATAAAACTGGAATGCTCTTTCTCTAATATAGGTCCGTCAACGATTCCGCCATTCGGATTTGGCCTGTCCAGGATGATCAAGGGAATCTTCTGTTCTGCACAAGCTTCCATTATATAATGCAGATGCGAAATATAAGTATAAAACCGAGCGCCGACATCCTGCAGGTCAAACATCAATACGTCGATCCCGGCCAATTGTTGTGGACTTGGCTTCTTGCTGTTGCCGTACAAGGACAGGATTGGCAAGCCAGTTTTGGTGTCTTTTCCATCAGTAATAAGTTCTCCATTGGCTGCCGTTCCTCTAAAGCCGTGTTCAGGGGCATAGATTTTTACCAATTCTACATCGGTTTTGTTGACAAGATAATCCACAATATGAACCGTTTTGGAAACTATGCCTTCTTTATATAATCCATCCTTGAATATGGAATCATAAGTTATCAAACCGGTTTGGTTGGTAACGATGCCAACTTTTTTATTTTCTAGCAACGTAAAGTAACTCGAAACATTATCAGCGCCAGTCAAGAATTTCTCCGTTTTTATCTTTGTTCTTAATGTCGTTTCAGCAGGAACAGAATAATTTGCTTTTGAAACCGTTTTGCATGAAACCAGAAACAAGGTAATAAGGAAAAACTTTAAGGACGCAGAAGTAAGTAATCGTATGTTATTTTTTGAAAGAGAAACAGGACCCATTATGTATAGAGGAATATAATTATTAGTAAAAGGGGCGTAAATTAAACGCTAAAACTGTATTTTTGAAATTCGAATCTGCAAAAATATCAAATTGAATTTAGAATATTTCATAGCCAAAAGACTAATTACTGCTAAAAACCATAAAAGTAGTATATCTGCACCAATTATAAAAATTGCAATATCTGCCATTGCAATAGGAATGATAATGATGATTGTTTCGGTTGCAACCGGAATTGGGCTAAAGCAAAAGATTCGCCAGAAGGTTTCCGATTTCAACGGACACATCATTATTTCCAATTACGATAACAATCAATCCGAAGTGAGCCTGGTTCCAATTTCCACTAATCAGGATTTTTATCCAAAATTTAATTCCATTCCAGAAGTCAGCCACATCCAAGCAGTCGCTACAAAGATGGGAATCATCAGAACTGAAACTGCTTTTGAAGGGATACTATATAAAGGAGTAGGGAGGGACTATCAATGGAACAATATAAAGGAGTATTTAGTCGAAGGTCGAATTCCAAACCTAAAACAAAATCTTAACGAAGAAGTTGTAGTCTCAAAATTCCTTGCCGATAGATTAAAGCTTAAAGTAGGCGATAAATTCACAACTTTCTTTATGAAGGACGAAGTAAACAAACTTCCAAACCGCCGCGCTTTCAAAATTACAGGAATCTTCAATTCAGGTTTTCCAGAATTTGATGCCAAATATGTGCTGGGAGATATTCGCCATATCCAAAGGATGAACAAATGGGCTCCAGACGAAGTAGGCTCCTTCGAGGTTTTTGTTGATGATTTTGATAATATCGAAACCATCGGAAAAGAAGTCTACGACAATACCTTTGATAAAGCCGATGCTACAAAAGCATTGGATACGAAAACCATCATTGAAAAATACTACTATATATTCGAGTGGCTCAAAATGTTCGACATAAACATCCAGGTCATTCTCATCGTAATGATAATTGTTGCCACCATTAATATGATAGTAGCACTTTTGGTGCTTATCCTGGAACGGACACAAATGATAGGAATTCTAAAATCATTGGGAGCCAACAACTGGACCGTACGAAAGATATTTCTCTTCAACGCATCACACCTGATCTTCCGCGGACTGCTTTGGGGTAATATAATAGGTATAGGATTAATTTTAATCCAGCAGTATTTTGGCATCGTCAAACTCAATCCTGAAAACTACTACGTGAACGAAGCACCAGTCTATATAAATTGGACCTATATATTGCTTCTTAATATCGGAACCATAATAATATGTCTGCTCGTATTATTAATTCCTTCCTATATAATAACAAAAATCTCTCCCGTAAAAGCAATCCGTTTCGATTAGGAGCGAAAGTTAAGGTTAGAAATACCCCATATTCCCGCCTTCCTTCCAAATCTTTTTGCTTTTCAAGGAAAAACAAGAAGGATTTTCCCTCCGGCCGGGGCTGTCTGGGAGGACTTTTGACGTTCCTGGAACCTTTTTTCCAGGATTGCGTCCGGAAAGGGGCATGCCGGCCACAAGAAAACACCCCGATTTACAAAGATCTTCCCAATGGCCGCGGCGCCCTCCCGTCCCGAACCGCCATCACTTGCAATTCCCTGTAAAAAACTTCCGATTCCAAAGGCCACGTTTCCAGCGCCTTGAGAAAAAGGTCAAAAAAAAGTACGCTGAAAGCTTGCGGGAGTGGAATTCTTGTGTACTTTTGCACCCGCATTCAAGGCAAGGTTCTTATACGTTT
>Ga0247805_1000580_pt1 | contig 18547 bp, 11 predicted proteins | sample UWRJL044104R1_FD_180930 | JGI IMG/M metagenome (GOLD analysis project Ga0247805, IMG submission 180930) | Plant litter microbial communities from Arlington Agricultural Research Station in Wisconsin, United States - UWRJ-L044-104R-1 | ecosystem: Environmental > Terrestrial > Plant litter >... | reverse complement strand
GAATGGGCACAGATCATTCCTGGGAAAAAGCCAGTCAGGAATATATAGAAATGTACAATTTAATACTTAACAAAATATGAAGGCAAAAAGAAAAAACGTTATTGCTATTATCTTAGGAGGAGGACAAGGATCTAGATTGTATCCATTAACTGAAACGAGATCAAAACCAGCAGTACCAGTAGGAGGAAAATATAGATTAGTTGATATTCCTATTTCAAATTGTATGAATTCAGATATTTACAGAATGTTTGTATTGACACAATTTAATTCAGCCTCACTTAATGCGCACATCAAGAATACTTATGTTTTTAGTGCTTTTAGCCAGGCTTTCGTAGATATTTTAGCTGCTGAACAAACCCCAGATAATCCAACTTGGTTTCAAGGAACTGCTGATGCTGTGAGACAATGTATGCCTCATTTTTTAAATCATAATTTTGATTATGCTTTAATTCTTTCGGGTGACCAATTGTATCAGATGGATTTTAATGATATGCTTGAAGAACATATTAAAAAAGAAGCTGATATTACCATTGCTACATTGCCTGTAAATGCTAAGGATGCACCAGAATTTGGAATCTTAAAAACAAATCACGATAGTTGTATTGAGTCCTTTATTGAAAAACCAGCCAAAGAATTATTGCCAGACTGGGAATCAGATGTAAGTGAAGAAATGAAAGCAGATGGTAAGAATTATCTAGCTTCTATGGGAATTTATATTTTTAACAAAAAGCTTTTGGTGGATTTAATGGCTAATCCTGATACAAAAGATTTTGGAAAAGAAATTATTCCACAGGCAGTTGGGAAGAAAAAAATTCTTAGTTACCAATATGAAGGTTATTGGACAGACATAGGTAATATTGATTCTTTCTTTGAAGCTAACATAGGATTAACTGAAGATGTACCAAAATTTAATTTGTTTGACGACACCAATAAAATATATACAAGACCTCGTATGTTACCTCCATCTAAGTTTAAAAACACAATGGTGGATAAATCCTTGATTTCAGAAGGTTGTATTATAAATGCTAAAGAAATTGAACATTCGGTAATAGGAGTTAGAGCAAGAATTGGTAAAGATTCAGTTGTTAAAAACACTTATGTTATGGGTAATGATTTTTATCAAAGTATTGAAGATATGGAAGATGATCTTAAAAGTGGTATAACTTTAATGGGAATAGGCGAAGGTTGTTATATCAATAATGCTTTAGTAGACAAAAATTGCCGAATAGGAAATAATGTATATATAAATGGAGGTAGTCATTTAGAGAATGTTACCACTGAATTGTACGCTATAAAAGATGGAATTGTAGTAATAAAGAAAGGTGTGACTTTGCCTGATAATTTTAAAATTGAATAAGTTAGTTAACTGTTTTTTTATATCAATATTCTATTTTTTAAATCTAGAATTATACCAATAATACTATGAGTAAAGTTATTTCGCATTCCCTTTTTACTGATTTTGATATTAACTTATTCAAAGCTGGAAAGCATTTTAAATTGTATGAAAAACTTGGAGCTCATTTAATAGAATTAAATGGTGTTCAAGGTGTATATTTTGCTGTTTGGGCTCCTACTGCTCATTCGGTTTCTGTTGTGGGAGATTTTAATTTCTGGACGCAGGGAGAACATGAACTTTATGTGCGTTGGGATTCTTCAGGTATTTGGGAAGGTTTTATTCCTAATGTAGAGAAAGGCACTACTTATAAATATAAAATCCTCTCTAATAATGGTGGTTTGGTTACTGAAAAAGCTGATCCATTTGCTTTTTATTGTGAAAAACCGCCACATACTGCTTCGGTAGTTTGGGATTTAAATCATGATTGGGATGATTCTAAATGGATGGAAACAAGAAAAGAACAGAATGATTTAGATAAACCATATTCTGTTTATGAAGTTCATTTAGGATCCTGGAAACGTGGCGAAGGCAATCGTTTTTTGACCTATCTTGAATTAGCTGAAGATTTAGTGAGTTATGTAAAAGAAATGGGGTTTACTCATGTTGAGTTTATGCCTATTATGGAATATCCTTATGATCCTTCCTGGGGATATCAATTAGTAGGGTATTTTGCGCCAACTTCCCGTTTTGGAAACCCACAAGATTTTATGGTCTTGGTAGACAAATTACACCAAGCAGGTATTGGAGTTATTCTGGATTGGGTACCTTCTCATTTTCCAGATGATGCTCATGGATTGGGCTATTTTGACGGTTCAAATCTATATGAACATCCGGACAGAAGAAAAGGATATCATCCAGACTGGAAAAGTTTAGTGTTTAATTATGGAAGAAATGAAGTTCGTTCGTTCTTAATTAGTAATGCTTTGTTTTGGTTACAACATTATCACATTGATGGTTTAAGAGTGGATGCAGTTGCATCGATGTTGTATTTAGATTATTCGAGAAATGATGGTGAATGGGAAGCAAATATATTTGGAGGAAGAGAAAATCTGGATACTATTAGTTTCTTAAAAGAATTCAATGAAGTAGTTTATTCTAATTATGAAGGAGTACAAACAATTGCTGAAGAGAGTACTTCGTTTCCAATGGTTTCCAGACCTACATCAGTAGGAGGACTTGGTTTTGGAATGAAATGGATGATGGGGTGGATGCACGATACATTGAAATATTTCCAAAAAGCAACGGTTTATAGAAAATACCATCAAAACGATTTGACTTTTTCTATGACTTATGCCTTTACCGAAAACTTTATGTTGCCTTTGTCTCATGACGAAGTGGTTTATGGGAAAAAATCTATAGCTGATCGTATGCCTGGCGATGAATGGCAAAAATTTGCCAATTTGCGTTTATTATATAGTTATATGTTTACGCATCCAGGAACTAACTTACTTTTTATGGGAGGCGAATTTGGTCAAATGAAAGAATGGAATTTTCAAGAAAGTTTAGATTGGCATTTACTGCAATATCCTGTTCATAATGGTATCAAAGAGTTAATTAAAGATTTGAATAAATTATACAAGAACGAACCAGCTTTGCACCAAAAACAATTTAGTCCAGAAGGTTTTGAATGGATTAATTATTCAGATAATCAAAATGCAGTTATTTCGTATATCCGAAAAGGAAATGATCCAAAAGATGATTTGATTGTGGTGTGTAATTTTACACAAATAATTCGCAAAAATTATAGAATTGGAGTTCCTAAAAAAGGAGAACTGAAAGAAATTTTCAATAGCGATTTAGAAAAATACCAAGGAAGTGACGTACTTAATGCAACAGAATTAAAAACGGAATCTTCTCCTTATGGAGGTAGGGATTACTCGGTAGAATTAATTTTACCACCTTTAAGTGTTACCGTTTTTAGAATTTTATAAAGAATTATTTTGAATCTCAAAAAACAGCACTAAATAAAAGCTACTTAATTTTAGAAAGAAGTATTAATTTTAATATTAATACTTCTTTTTTTTGATAAATAGGTAGCTATATCGTTTTCGTGAATAAAGAGACTATTCCTTATTTATAAAAAAGATTTTTTGTATGTTTGAGAGAGTGAGAGTAGTATTAATCAAAATGAAATAGGAATGATCACAAATACAGAATTAGAATACAAAGGGGATTTATACCCGTCAAAAATAGTTTCTTATACGCATGATGTTGATTCGGTTTATTTTTACACAGATAATAGTGTTATTTTAAAACTAACAGTTTTAAGGGATAGTTTGATTCGTTTTCGTTTTACAACTAAAGGATATTTTAGCAATGATTTTTCTTACGCTATTGATAAGACCCATTCTCATGGATACAATCATTTAAAAGTAACGGAAGAAGAAGATTATTATCAAATTGCAACTAATAAAATTATTTGCAAAATCCAGAAAGCCGATTTAAGATCTTCTATATATGACTTAAAAGGAAATGCATTATTAGAAGATGAATTGGGTTTCCATTGGGAAGAGTCCTATGAATTTGGAGGGAATATTGTAAAAATGAGTAAAGCTTCCAGAGAAGGAGAATGTTTTTACGGTTTAGGAGATAAGGCTACCCAAATGAATCTGAAAGGAAAAAGAGTAGAGAATTTTGCCACCGATCAATATGCTTTTCAAAAAGAACAAGAACCATTATATAAAGTAGTTCCTTTTTATATTGGATTACATAATAAACAGGCTTACGGAATTTTCTTTGACAACACTTTTAGAACTTTCTTTGATTTTTGTCAGGAAAGAAGGAATGTTACTAGTTTTTGGTCCGATGGAGGAGAAATGAATTATTACTTTTTCTATGGTCCAAGTATGAATGACGTAGTAACTTCATATACTGATTTAACTGGAAAACCCGAATTACCACCATTATGGGCTTTGGGTTATCACCAATGTAAATGGAGTTATTACCCAGAAAGTAATGTAAAAGAAGTAGCCGCTAAATTTAGAGAACTGCAAATTCCTTGTGATGCAATCTATTTAGATATTGATTACATGGATGGTTTTCGATGTTTTACTTGGAACAAAGAATATTTTCCAGATCCAAAACGGATGGTTTCTGAACTAGCCGCTGACGGATTTAAAACCATCGTTATTATTGATCCTGGAATCAAAATAGACAAAGAATATTCGGTTTATAAAGAAGCTTTGGCAAATGATTATTTTTGCAAAAGAGCAGATGGTCCTTATATGAAAGGAAAAGTTTGGCCAGGAGAATGTAATTTTCCAGATTATACAAATCCCGAAGTAAGAGAGTGGTGGGCTGGATTATTTAAAGAATTAATTTCAGATATTGGGGTTAAAGGAGTATGGAATGATATGAATGAACCTGCTGTAATGGAAGTGCCTAACAAGACATTCCCTAATGATGTTCGTCATAATTATGATGGAAATCCATGCAGTCATAGAAAAGCGCATAATATTTATGGAACCCAAATGGCAAGAGCCACTTATCATGGTGTAAAACGTTTTGCTTATCCAAAAAGACCATTTATTATTACAAGATCAGCTTATTCTGGAGCACAACGTTATACTTCGTCCTGGACTGGAGACAATGTTGCTTCCTGGGAACATCTTTGGATTGCTAATATTCAGGTACAAAGAATGTCTATTTCAGGAATGGGTTTCACCGGTTCTGATATTGGAGGTTTTGCTGAACAACCTACAGGCGAATTGTATGCCAGATGGATTCAATTAGGTGTTTTCCATCCATTTTGTAGAACACACTCTTCTGGAGATCATGGTAATCAGGAACCTTGGGCTTTTGATGAAGAAGTTATCGATATTACTCGAAAATTTGTCAGTCTTCGTTACCAATTATTACCATATTTATATACTATGTTCTGGCAATATATTGAGGAAGGTACACCAATGTTGAAGCCTTTAGTTTATTTTGATCAGGAAGATATTCAAACACATTATAGAAACGACGAGTTTATCTTTGGAAACCAAATTTTAGTTTGCCCTATATTGGAACCTAATTCTTTAGGACGAAGAATGTATATTCCTCGTGGAGAATGGTACAATTACTGGACTAATTGTTTAGTAAAAGGAGGAAAAGAAATGTGGGTGGATACCAAATTTGATGAAATTCCTGTTTTTGTAAAAGCTGGAGCGATTATTCCAAAATACCCAGTACAACAATATGTGGGGGAATTAGAGTTTGACGAATTAACTCTGGATGCTTATTATAAAGAAGGAAAAGAAAAGTCAGTAGTTTATGAAGATGCTCAGGATGGATACGATTATAAAAAAGGAAGATTCAGCTTTGTAACTTTCCAAATGACTGGAAAAGAAAAAGAATTAAACATTCAGGTACATAAAGAAGGAAAGTTTGATACTAATTACACGAAATACAAAATCAACCTTATTGGATTGCCATTTGAAGTAAAAAACATAGAAATTGATAATGAAGAAATTGTTTTTGATGCTGCCGAATTTAAAGAAAATCAGTATCTAATTGTTCCTAAGGATTTTAATGTTTTACATATTGTTGGGTAATAAAAGTTAATATATTGATACAATTGTAATTAATTTTATAAAATTTTAGTTAATAATAATTGTATTTTTGTTTTGAAAAATTTAACAATTATGAAAAAGAATTTAATACTTATAGGAATAGCAAGTTTAGGTTTAGTTTATTCTTGCTCGACGAATCCATTAACTGGAAAAAGAACTTTGAATTTTGTTTCTAACAGCGAATTGTTTCCATCGTCGTTTCAACAATATGGAACTTTTTTAAAAGAAAATAAAGTGGTTTCAGGAACAGCTGATGCTAAAAAAGTAGAAACTGTTGGTATGAAAATTAAAGCTGCTGCCGAACGCTATTTGGCTTCTCTTGGACAAACTAATTATTTAGAAGGATACCAATGGGAATACAAATTAATTGAAAACAAAGAGGTAAATGCCTGGTGTATGCCTGGAGGGAAAATTGTAGTTTATACTGGGATTTTACCCGTTACTAAAAACGATGCCGGTTTAGCTACTGTTATGGGACATGAGGTTTCTCATGCTCTTGCTAATCATGGAGCGCAACGTATGAGTGCTTCGCAATTGCAAACTTTAGGTGCTGCTGGTGTTGCTGCTGCAACAGGAAGTCAAAGTGCCGAAAGACAACAAATGTGGCAACAATATTACGGTATTGGTTCTCAGGTAGGAGTAATGCTTCCTTTTAGTAGAAGTCATGAAACTGAGGCTGATAAAATTGGTTTAGTATTAATGGCAATTGCAGGATATAATCCAGATGAGGCTATTAATTTCTGGACTAGAATGTCAGCCAATTCAGGAGGTGGAGCTCCAGCCGAAATGTTAAGTACACACCCGTCTGATGCTACCAGAATTGCCAATTTAAAAGCAATGATTCCAGAAGCTAAGGCTGTTGCAGCTAAATTTGGTGTAACATTCAAATAAAAATAGAAAACTCATTTTATAAGCCAATTCGTTTGAATTGGCTTTTTTTATGTTTTTTTAGTAGCAATATTTTTAATTGATTTCAGTAGGAACTGTTAAAAAAAACAATAAATTCGTCAAAAAAATTAAGAGATATGAATCCGTTACAAAAAGGAGATAAAAAATTATTGAATGCCTGGGCATTTTACGATTGGGCAAATTCAGTTTATACACTTACTATTGCTTCAGCAGTATTTCCAATTTTCTATGATGCTTTGTTTTCTGAAGATAATCATTACATAGATGTTTTCGGATTTCATTTAAAAAACTCAGCATTAATTAGTTTTGTTACCGCTGCAGCTTTTTTAGTTGTTTCTTTTATTTCGCCTTTATTGTCTGGAATAGCTGATTATGTAGGAAATAAAAAATCATTCATGAAGTTTTTCTGTTATCTGGGTGCATTCTCTTGTATGGGATTGTATTGGTTTGATTTGGAAAATATTTATGTTGGATTAGCATTTTATTTCCTAGGATTGTTGGGATATTGGGGCAGTTTAGTTTTCTATAATTCCTATTTACCTGATATTGCTTTTGAAGAACAGCAGGATCAAATCAGTGCTAAAGGATATTCTTTAGGATATATTGGAAGTGTTATTTTATTGGTTATCAATTTAGCCATGATCATGAAACCAAAACTTTTTGGAATTTCAGGAACAGATGGTGAAGCCGCAATGAAAGCAATGCGCTATTCGTTTGTAATGGTAGGAATCTGGTGGATTTTATTTAGTCAGTACACGTATTATTATTTGCCAAAAGGAAGTAAAGATACCAGTGGAAAATTAACAAAATCAGTTGTTTTTAATGGTTTCAAAGAGCTAAAAAAAGTTTGGGGTTTATTAAATGAAAACATTATTCTAAAAAGATATTTGAGTGGATTTTTTGTTTCAAGTATGGCTGTACAAACAGTAATGCTTGTTGCTACTTATTTTGGTGCTCAGGAAATCCAATGGTCTTCAAAAGAAGAAAGTACAATAGGATTAATTATTTGTATTTTAATAATTCAATTAGTGGCCGTTGTAGGAGCTATTTTAACTTCTAAAGCTTCTTCAAAATATGGAAATATTCCTACTTTGATTGGAATAAACATTATTTGGGCAATATTTTGTGCTTTAGCATTCTTTATTACGTTACCGATACATTTTTATGTAATGGCAACAATTGTAGGTTTTGTAATGGGAGGAATTCAGTCTCTATCACGCTCTACTTATTCAAAACTATTGCCTGAAACAAAGGATACAGCGTCATTTTTTAGCTTTTATGATGTTGCAGAAAAAATCGGAATTGTAATTGGAATGTTGATTTACGGAATTATTGATCAAATTACAGGAAGTCCGAGATATGCTATTGTATTTTTAGCCGTATTCTTCGTAATTGCAATTTTTTTATTAAGAAAAGTACCTAAAAAAGATTAAAGAAATAAAATAATAAATTATATTTGGTGGCAATCTAAATTTGCTGATTTATGAGAATATTAAAAACTACACCACAATTAATATTGTTGTTTATAACAACATTGATAGCTTCTTGTACTTACGAACCAGTTGATGGTAGCGTTGAGCCAGATCCCGATTCGGGTGGAAATGGGGAGTCTGGAGTTTTTAAAGCAGATTTTAACGGTAGTACCTGGACTGCAAAAGAAACTCAAGCGATAATTTCGGGTAATTTCATCGAAATTACAGCGATTAATTCTAAGGGGGAAAACTTTGGAATTCTGATTGAAGGAAGCACTGCTGGGACTTATGCGGCCAACGTAAATATTGTGGCTTATTCTCCAGCTGGAACAGAGTACGGCTATTTGGGAATAAATGATAATAATCCAACAGAAAATACAGGTTCAGTAATTATTACAAGTATAAATAAGGAAGCTAAAACAATATCAGGTACTTTTCATTTTAAGGGTTATTGGTCTGATTCATATACTCCTAGACCAGCAATTCAGTTTACTAATGGTGTTTTTAAAGATGTTCCATATATTACTCAGGAAGAAACCTCTGATGTTTTTACTGCAAAAGTTGGTAGTGCAAATTTTGTTCCGACTGATATTTTAGTAGCTGAGATAGGTATTGGTACAAACGATTTTATTGCCATAGGTGCAAAAGATGCTAATTCAAATGTAATATCGGTTTCAATAAGAACGACTTTAGGGGCAGGTAGTTATACAATTACTGGAAATCTTGCAACAGATGTTGTACAAGCTTACTATGAAGATATAAATGATGAATACAAAGCTGTTTCTGGAAATATTACAATTACTTCTAAAACAAGTGATAGAATTAAAGGAACATTTGAATTTAGGACTAACGGTGCAACACCATTTGTAATAAGCCAAGGTAATTTTGATGTAGAATATTAGTTTTAATACAATAATTGTTATTAATTGCCCTCAAATAAGTAATTTGCTTTTTTGAGGGCAATTCAGTTTATTAGGCTTTATGGCACAGAGATTGACTTATAAGAATTAAATAATGCTAGTGATTTATGTTATTGATTGATTTTCAGTATTGTAAAACACCCAAATATTAACTTTGTTATTAGAGGTTTGAACTATTTAATGACAAAAAGACTTAAATTATATCATGTCAAAACATAAAATACTTACTATTGACAATCTGTCACAACAAGAATTCGATTCAGAAGCGGAATTAATACCTTTATTAACGCCAGAAGACGAGGAGGAAATGATGAAGGAAGAGCTTCCAGAATCTTTGCCAATTCTTCCGTTAAGAAATATGGTTTTGTTTCCAGGTGTTGTAATTCCTATTACTGCGGGAAGAGATAAATCGATTAAACTGATTGATGATGCTAATGCTGGTGGAAAAATAATTGGTGTTGTGGCCCAAAAAGATGAAGATATCGAAGATCCTTCTAAGGAAGATATCAATTCTATTGGTACAGTTGCTCGTATTTTACGTGTTTTGAAAATGCCTGATGGAACTACAACAGTAATTTTACAAGGTAAAAAACGTTTCGAAATCGATTCTATAACTTCTGAAGAACCTTATCTTTCAGCGTTAATAAAAGATTTTGCTGAAGACAGACCTGACAGTGATGATTCTGAGTTTTTGGCTATTTTAGAATCTATAAAAGAATTGGCTATTCAGATTATTAAAGTAAGTCCGAATATTCCAAGCGAAGCAACTTTTGCTATAAAAAATATTGAAAGCCAGTCTTTCTTGATCAATTTTGTTACTTCTAACATGAATTTATCTGTTAAAGAAAAACAAGATTTATTAGCAATTAATAGTTTAAGAGATAGAGCTTTAGAAACTTTAAAGTATATGAATATTGAGTTGCAAAAACTCGAACTTAAAAATGATATTCAATCTAAAGTACGTTTTGATTTAGACCAGCAACAAAGAGAATATTTTCTTCACCAACAAATGAAAACCATTCAGGAAGAATTAGGTGGTTCTACTCAGGAAGAAGAAATGGACGAAATGTTAGCCAAGTCTAAGAATAAAAAATGGGATGAAAAGACACAGGCTATTTTTGAAAAGGAATTGACAAAAATGCGTCGAATGAATCCGCAAGCACCTGATTTTGGAATTCAAAGAAATTACATGGAATTGCTATTGGATTTGCCATGGAATGAATTTTCGAAAGACAATTTCGATTTAAAAAATGCTCAAAAAATTCTTGACAGAGACCATTTTGGATTGGAAGAAGTAAAGAAAAGAATGATTGAACATTTGGCTGTTTTAAAGCTAAGAAATGATATGAAATCGCCAATTATTTGTTTAACAGGACCTCCGGGTGTTGGAAAAACATCTATTGGTCGTTCGGTTGCAGAAGCTTTGGGTAGAGAATATGTTCGAATTTCTTTAGGAGGGTTGCGTGATGAGGCTGAAATTAGAGGACATAGAAAAACTTATATTGGTGCGATGCCAGGAAGAATTATTCAGAGTTTGAAAAAAGCGGGAACATCAAATCCTGTGTTTGTTTTGGACGAAATTGATAAATTATCCAATAGCAATCATGGCGATCCATCTTCGGCATTGTTAGAAGTTTTAGATCCGGAACAAAACAGCGCTTTCTATGATAATTTTGTCGAATTAGGGTATGATTTATCTAAAGTAATGTTCATTGCTACCTCTAATAATATGGCGGCAATTCAACCTGCTTTGAGAGACAGAATGGAAATCATCAAAATGTCAGGATATACCATTGAAGAAAAAGTTGAAATTGCTAAACAGCATTTGTTTCCACGTCAATTAAAAGAACACGGATTAACTTCGAAAGATTTGACTATTGGAAAAAAACAATTAGAAAAAATCGTAGAAGGATATACACGTGAATCTGGAGTTCGTGGACTGGAAGCTAAGATTGCTCAGGTGATACGAAATGCAGCAAAATCTGTTGCAATGGAAGAGGATTACAATAAAAAAGTTACTGACGAAGATATTGTAAAAGTATTAGGAGTTCCAAGATTAGAGCGTGATAAATACGAAAGTAATGATGTTGCCGGAGTAGTTACAGGTTTAGCCTGGACGAGTGTTGGTGGAGATATTTTGTTTATAGAATCTTTGCTTTCACCTGGAAAAGGAGGAATGAGCATTACTGGTAATTTAGGTACGGTAATGAAAGAATCGGCTACGATTGCTTTAGAATACATTAAAGCAAATGTAGATCAAATTGGCTTGACTTCGGAGTTATTATCTAAATACAATATCCATTTACACGTTCCAGAAGGAGCAACACCAAAAGACGGACCAAGTGCTGGAATTGCTATGTTGACCTCTTTAGTTTCTCTTTTTACGCAAAAAAGAATAAAGAAAAATATTGCCATGACTGGTGAAATTACGCTTCGAGGAAAAGTATTGCCTGTAGGCGGAATTAAAGAGAAAATCTTAGCCGCTAAAAGAGCAAACATCAAAGAAATCATCTTGTGTCATGAAAATAAAAATGATGTTGATGAAATAAAACCAGAGTATTTAACGGGAGTTACTTTTCACTATGTAAAAGAAATGAGCGAAGTATTAGCGATTGCAATTACGGATCAAAAAGTAAAAAACGCTAAGAAATTATAATTAACTTACTAATATAAAAAATCCAAAATCAATTACGATTTTGGATTTTTTGTTTTTAAGCTTTCTTAGGAATCAAATCACAATACCAGAAACCATAATCGTATGCGGTGCTGTCATCCGTATCGCAAGCAGTATTTGAAGAATCTTGTTTTGGTTTTTCATATTTTCGATAGACGATTTCGCCTATTTCAAAATCAATTGGTTTACTGAAAATAGGTCCATCAGAACTAAAAGTATGAAATTCGCCATTTTCTCCGCACACATCAACATTCTCTGGTAAATCATCAATGAATTGTTGGTCAATAATTCTACCAACAAAACTTTTGTCTAAATATTTTTCGTTCACACATACTACAATGGTTTTAAATCCCAAAGCAATAAACTCCTGAATCAAATCATGAGTTGGAATTTTCCAAATTGGAAAAACTCCTTTAAATCCTATTGTAGTTAATTTATCTTCACGGTATTGGCGCAAATCTTCGAGGAAAATATCTCCAAAAACAGAATGTGTGATTCCTTTATTTTTAAGTTTTTCTAATGTTTTTTGCATCACATTTTCATAAACTTCCATCGTTGGCATTTCAGGAATTTGCATGATTTCCAGAGGAATTCCAATGCTTTCGGCTTGTTGTTCTAAAAGTTCAACTCTAACACCATGCATAGAAATGCGTTGGAATTGCTGGTTGACACTAGTTAACAAACAATCAATTTCAAATTCAGGATTTTGTTGTATTTTATATAAGGCTAATGCAGAATCTTTTCCGCTGCTCCAGTTAAAAAGGGCTTTGTTCAATTTAAACTTTATTAAAATTTTAAGAGGTAAACATACAAAAATACTTCGATTAGTTATTTAAGCTTTGTAACTTTGAAATTCTAGCCTAATTTGTATTTAATGAAGTACCTTTTTCTTTTTATTACCACTTTTGTTTTTGCTCAACAAACAAAAACTATTGATTTTACTTCGGTTTCAGCTCATTTGAGTTTAAATCCTGTTGAAAAATCAATATCTGGTACAGTTCATTACTCTTTTGAAATTCTACAACCTACAGATACTTTAAAAATTGATGCACAAAACATGAATTTTTCTAAGGTTCAACTCACTAAAATAGATGTTCAGTATATCAATTCCGGAAAACAATTGCTTGTTGTTTATCCATTCAAAAAGGGAAAAAACGAACTCGCTTTTGATTACACAGCTTTGCCAAAACAAACTTTGTATTTTGTGGGTTCAGCAAATTCAGAAGATTTACAAATTTGGACACAAGGACAAGGAAAATATACCAGTAATTGGTTTCCAAGTTTTGATGATGTAAATGAAAAACTGATTTTTAATCTCGAAATTGAATTCAATGCTGATTTTCAGGTTATTTCAAATGGTGTTTTAAAGCAGCAAACTAGCAATGGAAAAAATAATATTTGGCAATTTCAAATGGAAAAACCAATGAGTTCTTATTTGCTGATGCTTGCCATTGGGAAATTTGAAAAGAGAGTACAATTTTCTAAAAGTAAAATTCCATTGGAGTTGTATTTTGAAAATAAAGATGCTTCTCGATTTGAGCCCACATATCGCTACTCAACAAAGATATTTAATTTTTTAGAAAAAGAAATTGGCGTAAAATATCCTTGGAAAATCTACAAGCAAATTCCTGTTCGGGATTTTTTGTATGCAGGAATGGAAAATACTTCTGCAACTTTATTTGCTACACGTTATGTTGTTGATTCGACCGGTTTTTTAGATCGAAATTACACGAATGTCGATGCACATGAATTAGCACATCAATGGTTCGGCGATTTGGTTACAGCAGCTAGCGGAAAGCATCATTGGTTGCAAGAGGGTTTTGCTACTTATTATGCTTTGTTGGCTGAGAAATCAATTTATGGCGAAGATTATTTTTATTCTAAAATGTATGAATCTATTCAGCAAATAAAATATGCTTCCAGAACCGATAGTATTCCTGTTTTAAACGAAAAGGCAAGTTCATTAAGTTTCTATCAAAAAGGTGCCTGGGCTTTGTTTGCCATGCATCAGGAAATAGGAGATAAAGCATTTAAGAAAATCATTAAAAACTATTTAAAAAAATACGCTTATAAAAACGTAACTACCGAAGATTTCTTTGCTGAAGTAAAAAAAGTAAGTCGTTTTGATACTGATTCTTTTTCTAAAGAATGGCTTGAGTCAACTGCTATTAATACACCAAATGTCAATAAGTTATTGGTTAAAAATAAAATAGCTAAGATTTTATTAGAATTAGATAAAGTCAAATCTAAGCCCTTAGCTGAAAAACAAGGTTTCTTTAAGTTAATCCTTATGTCAGATGCTCATTATTCGGCAAAAGTTATGGTGGTTAACCAACTTAGAAATGAAACTTTTGAAGCTAAGAAACCGTTTTTAGAATTGGTAATGAATAGCAAAAATCTTCCTGTTCGACAGGCGCTCGCATATTCGTTGCCTAAAATTCCAGAAGAATTCAGAATGGATTATGAAAGTCTTCTAGATGATACTTCTTATCAAACACAAGAAATTGCATTGCTTTATTTATGGAGAAATTTTCCAAAACAACGATTGGATTATTTAGAAAAATCAAAAAAATGGATTGGTTTTAATGATTATAATTTGAGAACCTTATGGTTGTCACTGGTTTTAATGACTCCAGAATATGTTACTAATAAACAAGATGTAATTGATGAATTAATGAGTTATTCCTCTGAAAAATATGAGGCAACAACAAGACAAAATGCTTTAGAAAAACTAATTGGATTTCAGATCATTAATGATACAGTTTTGATTAATTTAGTAAAATCAACCACGCATCATATGTGGCAATTTTCTAAATTTGGACGCGACACAATTCGAACATTATTAAAAAATAAAGAACATAAAGATTCTTTTGTTAGAATTTTACCCAGCTTAGACGAAAAAGAACAATTTCAATTGAATCGATTATTAAATTAAAATTTATGAGAGCATTGGTTATTTCCGGAGGAGGAAGCAAAGGCGCATTTGCAGGAGGTGTTGCCCAATTTTTATTGGAAAAAAAGAAAATCCAATACGATTTTTATATTGGAACATCTACTGGGAGTTTGCTTTTACCTCATTTAGCTCTGGGAAATATTCAAAAAATACATCGTATTTATACCAATGTGGATATGAGTAAAATTTTTAATGTCAATCCATTTATTGTTAAAAGAAAGAACGGAATTGATGTGGTAAGTATCAATCACTTTAATGTTTTATTACAATTTTTTAGAGGAAAAAGAACCTTTGGCGAAAGCAAAAAATTACGTGCTTACATCAAGAAAAATTTACCTATCGAAGAATTCAATCTATTAAAAGCATTGAAAACCGATGTAATTATTACGGTGACTAATCTTACTATGAATCAGGCAGAATACAAATCTATCAAAGATTGTACTTATGATGAATTTTGCGATTGGATCTGGATTTCGAGTAATTATATTCCTTTTATGAGTATTGCAAATATAAAAGGACACGACTATGCTGATGGTGGTTTTTCCAGTTTGGTGCCTATTCAGGAAGCTATTAATCGCGGAGCAACTGAGATTGATGTTATTATTTTAGAAACAGAGAAAGCAACTCCAAGAACAGCTATTGGGAAAAATCCGTTTTCTCTTTTGATTGATTTATTTCAAATCGAATTAGATCAAATTGAAAAACACAATATTTTATTAGGAACCTTATCGGCTTCTTATAATAATGTGAAACTCAACTTATACTATACACCAATTGCCTTGACAAATAATGCTTTGATTTTTAACAAAGTAAAAATGACCAAATGGTGGCAGGAAGGGTTTCAATATGCTTTGAAAAAAAGCGAAGCTATGGAAGCAGCTAAATCATTATTAACAGATGAACAATCGGCATAATTGTTTATTCTGAATTAATCTTCGGTTGAAATTACCACAATTCGGCAACTTCATTTTTTATAAAAGACAAAGCGGTATTACTTGGAGAACTTTTATCGAATAATTCGCTGATAACATACGTTCTCAATTCGTCAGCATTCGTTACTTTTTCATTTTTTGCGGCTGTTCTAACCATTTGTACCGTTGCATTTTTAGCAGTGATAATTATAGACCAACATTTATCAGAAACATAAATTTGCTGTGCAATATTGTGTTCAAATTCTTGTTCGATTTGAGCAATTACATAATTTTCATAATCATTTTTATCATTCGAAATAGGATTAATTCGGACCATTAATTGAGACGGATTGATGCGTTCCATTAATAATGTCAGTCTTTCATAAGCTTGCAATCGCAAAGGCAAAGCCATTTTTTGATTGTCTTTTTGAATGAGCCAACGACGGGTATTTTGTTGGTCTTTAAAATGTAAATTGAATAAATAATAAGCTACTCCAGCAGTGATTATTGAAGGAATAGTATAAGCCAATATTTCTATAATTTTTGTAGCATCCATTTGAAGTAAGTTTTGAAAGCAAAAATATACTTTTTGTGTGTATGTAAAAAACTATTACACAAAGATTCGCTAAGAAACACAGAGATACACAAAGGAATTTAAGCTTTTTCTTTGTGAAACTTTGCGTATACTCTTTGCGAAATAAATCAATATTTTACTCTTTTTAAATCTGAGTCTATAATTAATTCTTAAATACTTATTTTTGCATGAATAGAGAAAAAATCATGCAAAAATATATATCCCAACTTAACGAAGCACAGCGCGAACCCGTATTGCAAAAAGACGGTCCAATGATTATTATTGCTGGTGCTGGTTCTGGAAAAACCCGTGTATTAACTATTAGAATTGCTTATTTAATGCATCAGGGAATTGATGCTTTTAATATTTTGTCGCTTACGTTTACCAATAAGGCAGCGCGTGAGATGAAAAATCGTATTTCGGATATTGTGGGAGCTAGCGAGGCTAAAAACCTTTGGATGGGAACTTTTCACTCTATTTTTGCCAGAATTTTGCGTTCTGAAGCAGATAAATTAGGTTATCCTTCAAATTTTACCATTTATGATTCTCAGGATTCACTTCGTGCTATTTCGGGAATTATAAAAGAAATGCAATTAGACAGAGATGTTTATAAACCGAAACAAATTTTAAGCCGAATTTCGACTTTTAAAAATAGTCTGATTACAGTAAAAGCCTATTTTAATGATCCTGATTTGCAGGAAGCCGATGCGATGTCTAAAAAACCTCGAATGGGCGAAATTTATCAAAATTATGTCGATCGATGTTTCAAATCGGGTGCGATGGATTTTGATGATTTGTTGTTGAAAACGAATGAATTACTGACTCGTTTTCCAGAAGTTTTGGCTAAATACCAAAATCGTTTCCGTTATATTTTAGTGGATGAGTACCAGGATACCAATCATTCGCAATATTTAATTGTTCGTGCTTTATCTGATAAATTCCAAAATATTTGCGTAGTAGGAGATGATGCGCAAAGTATTTATGCGTTTCGTGGAGCGAACATCAATAATATTTTAAATTTCCAAAAAGATTACCAAGGCGTAAAAACCTTTCGATTAGAACAAAATTACCGTTCGTCCCGAAATATTGTGGAAGCGGCAAATACCATTATTGATAAGAATAAAACTAAATTAGATAAAGTAGTTTGGACTGCTAATGAGTTTGGTCCAAAGATAAAAGTACATCGCAGTTTGACTGATGCCGAAGAAGGACGATTTGTGGCCAGTACCATTTTCGAACAAAAAATGCAAAACCAAATGACTAATGGTCAGTTTGCTATTTTGTATCGAACCAATGCGCAATCGCGTGCCATGGAGGATGCTTTACGAAAAAGAGATATTCCGTATCGAATTTACGGAGGTTTGTCTTTTTACCAAAGAAAAGAAATAAAGGACGTTTTGTGCTATTTGCGATTGGTTATTAATCCAAAGGACGAAGAGGCTTTAATGCGAGTGATTAACTATCCAGCGCGTGGAATAGGGGATACGACTGTCGAAAAATTGACTGTAGCTGCAAATCATTACAAAAGATCGATATTTGAAGTAATGCAGAATATTGATCGCATTGATTTGAAACTGAATTCAGGAACCAAACAAAAGTTACAAGATTTTGTTACGATGATTCAGAGTTTTCAGGTGATCAACGAAAATCAGGATGCTTTTTATATTACGGATCATGTTTCTAAAAAAACAGGATTGGTTCAGGAATTGAAAAAAGATGCTACTCCAGAAGGAATGGCAAAAATCCAGAATATCGAAGAATTATTAAACGGTATAAAAGATTTTACTGAGGGACAAAGAGAAATTGATGGCGCTCGTGGTTCATTGGCAGAATTTATGGAAGATGTGGCTTTAGCGACCGATTTAGATAAAGATACCAGCGATGAAGATCGAGTGGCTTTGATGACAATTCACCTGGCGAAAGGACTGGAATTCCCTCATGTTTTTGTGGTAGGAATGGAAGAAGATTTATTTCCATCGGCAATGAGTATGAGTACCCGTTCAGAATTAGAAGAAGAGCGTCGCTTATTTTATGTGGCTTTGACAAGAGCTGAACATCAGGCGTATTTGACATATTCGCAATCGCGTTACCGTTGGGGAAAATTGACTGATAGTGAGCCGTCCCGTTTTATTGAAGAAATTGACGGGCAATTTTTAGAATATTTAACGCCTGCTGAAAGTAATTA
>Ga0247805_1000579_pt1 | contig 18563 bp, 18 predicted proteins | sample UWRJL044104R1_FD_180930 | JGI IMG/M metagenome (GOLD analysis project Ga0247805, IMG submission 180930) | Plant litter microbial communities from Arlington Agricultural Research Station in Wisconsin, United States - UWRJ-L044-104R-1 | ecosystem: Environmental > Terrestrial > Plant litter >... | reverse complement strand
GGTTGCAGTATCTTTAAACCGGGATGTAAGTGTCCCAAAGTAAGTTATAACAGTTATCCGCAACGGTAACGATCTATGAATCCTATCGGGTCTTTTACTTTATTTGGAATTATTATAAATTAAGGCTAAATTGCGGCCGTAGCCTAACATAAAGCATCAATTGCTATGGAAAGACTAACAACATCAAATTGATTATACAGATGAAATTATCACAGTTAAAGCCGGGAGAACAAGGAACTATAGTCGCATTTACCGATTTAGATATGTCTGTAAAATTAATGGAGATGGGCTGTCTTCCAGGTGAAATCGTAGAGGTGGAGCGCTTTGCTCCGCTGGGTGATCCAATAGCTATTCGCGTAGCTGGCTACCAGCTTTGCTTAAGAAAAAGCGAAGCTTCTATTATTATAATTCAATAGTGGTTTGGGAAAAAATATTAAAATTGCATTAGTTGGTAATCCCAATACCGGAAAGTCAACCCTGTTCAATCTTCTTACCGGGTTAAATCAAAAAATTGGAAATTTTCCGGGGATTACAGTAGATAAGAAAGTTGGTTATTGTAAATTGTCAGCAGATAAACAGGCTGAAGTGATCGATTTACCTGGAACGTATAGCTTATATCCGAAAAGCAGGGATGAAAGTATCGTTTTTCAGGTACTTGCAGACCGGAACAATCCCAGTTTTCCTGATGCCGTTGTCCTGGTGGTGGATGCCACAAATTTAAGGCGTAACTTATTGTTGTATTCGCAAGTTGCAGATCTGGGATTACCTGTGGTACTCGCGCTGAATATGACAGATATGGCCAAAAAGGAAGGTATTGAAATTGATGTCAATAAGCTTTCCCAGCGTCTTGGTATTCAGATTGTAGCCATATCTGCCCGGAGCAATTCGGGTTTAACTGAGCTTAAAGAAGCCATCAACAATACGACTTCAATTGCAACACAGGTACCAGGTGCTGATGTACACGTTCTGGCTCCGGAGGCTATTGACCTCGCTAAAATCCGCTTGAATATAGCAAACGACTATTTTGCACTCCAGGTATTACATCAGTACGAAACACTGGATGTTTTCTCTGCTGAAGATAAGAAGGCCTTTGCAGAAATTAAATCGAATCAGGGTTTTGAATCTTCTAAATTACAGGCAGCGGAAACCATAGCCCGATATAGATATTTAAGTACAGTACTAACTGGTGTAATTAAAGATACCGGTGCTGCCAGGAAGTTCGTTTTTAATGATAAGATTGATGCGGTGCTAACCAATAAATTTTGGGGCTTTATCATCTTTATCGGTATACTTTTCTTTATTTTTAATTCGATCTTCTCCTGGTCGGCTTATCCGATGGAACTTATTGAAAAGAGTTTCCTGTGGATTACCGCATATGGTCACGAACATTTACCAGATGGCATTCTGACGAATCTGTTGTTGGATGGTGTGGTTGCAGGTCTGGGTGGCGTCGTGATTTTTATTCCTCAGATTGCCATCTTGTTTGCCTTTATTTCCATCCTGGAAGATACTGGTTACATGGCAAGGGTAACCTTTATGATGGATAAGATCATGCGCAAATTTGGACTAAGCGGAAAATCGGTTGTACCAATGATCGGTAGTCTGGCCTGCGCTGTTCCTTCAATCATGAGTGCCAGAAATATTGAAAGCTGGAAAGACCGGATCATTACCATCATGGTTGCGCCCCTGGTGAGTTGCTCTGCACGTCTGCCGGTTTATACCTTACTGATTGGTCTGGTTGTTCCTGAAAAAATGGTCTGGGGCTTTATCAATTTGCAGGGACTGACCTTGATGGGGATGTACCTCATCAGTATTTTTGCTGCAATTACGGTTGCTTTTGTGATGAACTTTCTGATCAAAGCCAAAGAGAAATCATACTTCATCATGGAGCTTCCGGTGTATAGAATGCCGCGCTGGAGCAATGTGCTTTATACGATGTACGAGAAATCAAAAACTTTCGTCATCGAAGCAGGAAAGGTGATCATTGCCATTTCAATCATTTTATGGGTATTGGCAACTTATGGCCCATCCGAAAGATTTGAAGCCATAGATAAAAAGTATGCTGCCATCGAGGCAAGTAAGGACAGCGTTCAGATCAGTACCCTGGAAAGGGATCATGCTGCAGAGCGTCTCGAAAATTCATATGCAGGTATTCTTGGTCACGTCATCGAACCAGCAATACGGCCACTCGGGTTTGACTGGAAGATTGGCATTGCCCTGATTACTTCTTTTGCGGCCAGAGAGGCCTTTGTAGGAACAATGGCAACCATTTATAGTGTAGATGGTGGTGACGAGGCTGAAGCGACGATTAGGGAGAAAATGAGAGCTGCCAGAGATCCTGATACCGGACTTCCTGTATTTACATTTGCCACAGCCTTCTCTTTGATGCTATTTTATGCATTTGCGATGCAATGTATGAGTACCGTAGCAGTCGTTTACCGGGAGACCAAATCCTGGAAATGGCCGGTCATTCAATTGGTGTATATGACAGGACTGGCCTACGTAGCCAGCTTAATCGCCTACCAACTTTTAAAGTAATTTACCTATATTGGTACTGGTGGAAAAAGAGCGTATTTTAGCACAATATATGCCGGGTGATGCAGTTCCGATTATTGCCAGATGGATTGATTATTTTCAATGTGAATTTAAAATTTCAAAAGGCAGGACAACAAAACTTGGTGATTACAGGCATCCTTACCGTGGGGAAGGACACAAGATATCTGTGAACAATAACTTGAATGAGTATCAGTTTCTGGTGACTACAGTTCATGAATTTGCACATTTGTTAACCTGGAACGATTATCAGAATAAGGTTAAACCACATGGAGAAGAATGGAAGCATAATTTTAAAAGAATGATGGCTCCGTTTTTAAACCAGGAGATTTTTCCTGCTGATGTTAAACATGCGGTGGTCAGCTATCTGAATAATCCTTCTGCTGCCAGCTGTACCGATCTTAAACTATCCAGAGCCCTGAAAAAGTATGACCAGCCCCTGGATGTATCCCGGTTGGAGGAGATTCCCATGAATGCGATATTCAGCATCAAAGATGGAAGACGTTTTAGAAAAGGGGAGCGTTTAAGAAAACGTTACCGGTGCGTTTGTCTGGATAATGGCAACATCTATTTGTTTAATCCCTTAGCGGAGGTTAAATTGGCTGCAACGGGTACGTAGACAGCCTCATGATCCTCTACCTCCCAATTGAAATTGAGTTTTCTGGCATTAAAATGTCTGGGGTCATTTTGTAAACTGTCAATTAATAAATCTGGTTCTTCTACCAGTATACTTGCACTATATCCGTTCGGTATTTTTCCTTTTAAAAGCAGATGTCTGGCATCTGGTAATTGAACAAGTTTATCAAATACCAGTTCAAATTTGTTGACGCCGGCCAATGCATCTTTGAACATCGCAATCTTTTCTGCATAAGGATTTAGGGTCTTATCCTGAGGGTTTTTCTTTTCGGAAAAACTTTGTCTTGCCAGGCTGGAAGAGTCAGGCCCTGATTTTTCTTCAGTTTTAAATACGATATTGTTTCTTAAAAAACTACGCTGATCACTGAATTGTGTTAAACCGTTTTTGAGCTGTGTTTGTCGCCTGCGAACCAGCAATATACTGTCATTTTTCAGGTAATATGTTGATGTTATTTCACTTATTCCTGCGCTAGTGGTGTGTTCTATGTAGCATACCGTTTGCTGGCCGTTATTTCGATATTGATCAACAAATAAAGATTCGTCTGGCGTAATTTTAAAGACCAGGCTACTTTCTTTTGTCAAAGCAGGCAGACTGGCGTCAATGGAATCAGCATAGTTTAAGATTTCCTGCGCTGACATGGTCATCACATCATTCTGCTTCACCAAATCGGCTTGCGGGTGTTTGGGGCCGGGGTTGCAGCTGCTGAAAAAAAGAATACCCATTACAGACCATAATAATGCTTTCATATTTGCGCTTTAAAACTTTAACAGACCATTATCGTGCCTTCTTTTTTTCTTCCCATAATTTAGCAAAGGATTTAGGTGCTACTTCTGGCATTGTACGGTATTTTCCCCAGATTTTTTTGAACAGGAATTTTAAGAAGAAGTTTTTGATTTTACCCCCCACGCTGTCCATCCGTGAGCGCTTAAGCATGCCAACCTTCCAGATCTTCCAGCCAATGTCTTCGGTTTTCGTATTTTCATGCGTGGCAGCCGCATCTCTTCTGTTGAGCAGTAACATTTTGTGGATGTCTATTTTAACCGGACATACCTCAGAACATTTCCCGCAGAGACTGGAAGCATAGCTGAGGTGTTTAAAATCTTTCATTCCCTTCAAATGCGGTGTAATGATCGATCCGATTGGCCCGCTATACGTTGTATTGTAAGTATGGCCACCAATATTTTTATAAATAGGGCAGGCATTTAAACAAGCCCCGCAACGAATACAGTATAAGCCCTGCCTTTGTTCCTTTTGTGCCAGTAAGTTAGTACGGCCATTGTCCAGTAAAATGACATACATTTCCTCGGGGCCATCTGTTTCTTCTGCACTTTTCGGGCCACTCAATATGGTATTGTAGACCGTCAGGTTCTGACCGGTTCCATGGCTGGACAATAAGGGCCAGAAAAGGTCCAGATCTGCCATAGAGGGGATAACTTTTTCTATGCCAACGATGGCAATATGAATTTTGGGAAAGGTGGTGCAAAGCCTTGCATTACCTTCGTTCTCTGTCAGCGCAATGCTGCCCGTATCGGCAATTAAAAAATTGCCACCTGTGATCCCAATATCTGCTCTAAGATATTTTTCCCGCAAAAGTTCTCTTGCTTTTTGAACGAGTTGCTCCGGACTATAGTCCAGCGGAGTACCAAATTTTTCATGAAATAACTTGGCAATTTCCTCCTTGCTCAGGTGCATTGCGGGAGTTACAATGTGATAGGGCGCTTGTCCCAGTAATTGGACAATGTATTCCCCCAAATCACTTTCCAAAGATTCTATGTCGTGTTTTTCCAGAAAATCATTCAAATGAATTTCTTCTGTAGTCATAGATTTGGACTTGATGACTGTCTTGCCCCCGTTTTTATGGATGATATTTAGAATTTCTTTCTGAGCCTCTTCTGCATCATTGGCCCAAATTACCTTTCCTCCACGGCGCTGAAAATTAGATTCGAACTCTGGTAAAAACTTATCCAGGTTCTCCATCACTCTCCATTTAATCACATGAGCCTTCTTTTTAGAGTTCTCCAGATTTTCAAATCTAGACAGCCCGCGCTCAACTGCAGTATTATATTTACCGATATTGTGATTAATTGTTTTGCGATGCCCTAAATCAAAGGCCTTCTCATCTGCTTTAACTAAAAATTCTTCAGATACCTTCATCATTTCCAAATATAAAAATAAATAAGCTTAAGCATGCCGCGGCGACTTTTAAATATAGGTTTTAAACAAAAAAGACCATATTACCCTGGTAATATAGTCTTTTCACGATATGATATGTGATTAATTTTTCTTTGTGCCGTCTTCGTTTTTATCAACTACGGGTCTTTTAGCTCCGTTTGCAAGTTCCCATGCCGTAAAATAAACCAGCTTAGCTCTTTTAGCTAACATTGGGAAATCAATTTTACTAACTTCATCTCCGGGTTGATGGTAATCATCATGTACGCCGTTGAAATAGAAGATTACAGGTATGCCATGTTTGGCAAAATTGTAATGATCTGAACGGTAGTAAAAACGATTGGGATCTGTACGGTTGTTGTACTGCTCATCGAGTTTAAGTCCAACATAATCTTTGTTGGCCTTTTTACCTATGCGGTCCAGATCCGTACTTAACATGTCCGAGCCAATGATGTATACGAAATTGTTATCGTCTGCATGGGCTTTATCGCCACGACCAATCATATCAATGTTCAGATTGGTGATGGTTTTTTCCAAAGGAAAAACCGGGTGTTCTGAATACCATTCCGAGCCCAGCAAACCTTTCTCCTCACCGGTTACGGTCATAAAAAGAATACTTCTTTTAGGACCTTTCCCTGCTTTTTTTGCTTTTGAAAATGCTTCGGCAAGCATCAGTATACCTGTTGTTCCCGAGCCATCGTCATCTGCACCATTATTGATCTTGTCTTCACCTTTTACCTCCGGAGTGATTCCAATATGATCGTAGTGCGCAGTCAAAACCACCAGTTCGTTTTTCAATTTAGGATCAGAACCTTCCAGATAGCCCAGAACGTTTTCTGCCCGGAGTTTTTCTGCTGATTTTTTCGCGCTTGCGGTCACCGTAATGCCCAGCTCCTGAGAAGCAGGTTTGCCGCTTTCAGTTATTTTCTTTTTAACAGCCTCTAAATTGGTATTGGCTACCTTTAATAATTTATTGGCCAGGGTAGTGCTGATGTTGATTACAGGAATACCTTTGGTCTTACTTAACCCCTCCAGGTTTTCTTTGGTTTTCATCATCACTTCCTCCTTTTGCAGATAGGCTTTAAGCTGTTCAGGAATATGATCTACCTCCGTATCGATAACCAATACAGCTGCAGCTTTATGGTCATTGAGGTATTTTAACTTTACATTCAGGGCTGAAGCTGCATTACGGCCTGGAGTTGGTCCGGAAGGATCTCCACTCTTGATCAGCATCACAACCTTCCCGGTAACATCCAATCCTTCATAATCATTATAGCCATCTCTGGTCAAGCCATAACCTACAAACAAAATTCTGCCTGCATTAAAAGCAAAGCCATCCTCCGATACCTGATAAGGCATGACATAATAATCTTTTAAAGCTTCTTCCGGTTGCCCATCAACTGTTAAAATTTGTGATAAGGTATAGCTGGCCATGTCTATCGGTTGAAAGTACTCCCCATTCACCGGGCCTTTCAATCCCAGACTTTTAAAAAAATCCCTGATGTAATCTGCTGCCATCCAGCCACCTTTTTTACCAGTTTCTCTGCCTTCATACGCATCAGAAGCCAATACAGACAAATGTTTGTAAGCATTATCCTTGTTGATACTCTGGCTAAATTTAATGGCATCTTTGTTCTGGGCTGCAGCAGTGCATCCTAAAAACAAGACCAGGCTTGTATATAGCAGTTGCTTTCTCATTAGCAGGATATTTTATTTACGCGGGTTCCATGTCTTCCACCTTCAAAAGCTGTGGTCAAAAAGGTGCTTACCATTTCTTTGGCTAGATCTTGAGATACAAACCTGGCTGGTATACAAATGATGTTGGCATTGTTGTGTTGTCTTGCAAGTGATGCAATTTCAGTTAGCCAGCAAATGGCTGCTCTGATTTGCTGATGTTTATTCGCTGTAATGGCCACACCATTGGCACTTCCGCAAACCAATATTCCAAATTGATAAGCTCCGCTTTCTACCGCTTCAGCAACGGGATGTGCAAAATCCGGATAGTCAACAGAATCTGGTGCATATGTTCCGAAATCTTTAACCTCATAATCAGTTAAAAATGCTTTCAGCATTTCTTTGTATTCAAATCCGGCGTGGTCGGCACCTAGTGCAATGGTTGGTTTTGTTTGCATTGACATCTTTGCGATCTTATTGTTTAAATGTTATTTTTTTATTTTGGCTACGCCGTAAAGTTCTTTGTTTCTTTTGCGTTCAATATTTGCAGAGATAAAGATACTTACTTCATACAAAATAAAGAGCGGCAAAGCAACAACAAGCATTGTAATAATATCCGGCGTTGGCGTTACTATTGCGGCAATAACCAAAATACATACTACTGCATATCTTCTGCTCGCGCGCATAAACGCTGGGGTCATGATGCCGAATTTAGATAAGATGTAAATGATTACAGGCAACTGAAAAATGATACCAGAGCCTATAGTTAACGTAGATATCGACGATAGGTAGGACGATATGGTAAATGTATTCTCAATTTCCTTACTCACAGTAAATCCGGTCAGGAAGTTAACCGACAGAGGACAAACGATATAGTAGCCAAATAAAATCCCGAGAAAGAAAAGTACAGAGGCAAAAGTTACAAAACTACTTGCTGACTTGCGCTCATTGTCATGTAAAGCCGGTTTAATAAATAACCAAAGTTCAAACAATAAATAGGGGATCCCAAGTACAACACCAACCATAATACATGAATTGATCTGGAGCGTAAACTGTCCGGCCATTTCTGTATTGATAATTTTGGCATCGATATGCGTGATACAAAAATCTGAGCCGATCAGGTTTGGAAATGCTGCGGCCATTTTACACATCATCCTATAGGTCCAGAAGTTGGGATTTTTAGGTCCCATTATCAACTCATTGAAAATAAAGTCTGAGAACCAGAATGCACCAATTGTAAACAATACGATGACCAGTAATGCCCGCAATAAATGTTTTCTCAATACATCAATATGGTCAAAGAAAGACATTTCTGCTTCCAGGCTTTTTCCTTTTTCTTTTATCGCGCCGATCAGGTCGCGTTTTGTAGGCTCACTCATGTATGTTATTTGTAAAACAAAAATACCATTCTATTTTGTCAGAATGGTATTTACGTTTAAAATCTATGAAATAGTTTTTTCACCAGTATATAATTTTTTTTCACTACTCAGAGAACTCAAAAGTTTCCATAAACTTGGTTGTAAAATTACCAGCCCTAAAGTTAGGATCTTTCATTAGTTTTAAGTGAAAAGGTATCGTAGTTTTTACACCTTCTATCACAAACTCGCTCAATGCACGCTCCATAGTACTGATGGCTTCTTCACGGGTTTGTGCCACGCAAATTAGTTTTGCAATCATAGAATCGTAATTGGAAGGAATCTGATAACCGGCATAAACGTGTGTGTCAACACGTACGCCATGTCCACCCGGAGAGTGGAAGTTGGTGATCTTTCCTGGACAAGGTCTGAAGTTGTTGAAAGGATCTTCAGCATTGATCCTGCACTCAATCGCGTGCATATCCGGTAAATAGTTTTTTCCGGAAATCGGAACGCCTGAAGCAACTTTAATTTGTTCTTTGATCAAATCATAATTGATTACCTCTTCGGTTACCGGGTGTTCTACCTGGATCCTGGTATTCATTTCCATGAAATAGAAGTTGCGGTGTTTGTCAACCAAAAATTCAATTGTTCCTGCGCCTTCATATTGTACCGCAATTGCACCTTTGATCGCAGCCTCACCCATTCTTTCCCGCAATTCAGGAGTCATGAACGGAGATGGCGCTTCCTCCACCAGTTTCTGGTGTCTGCGCTGGATCGAACAATCACGTTCTGAAAGGTGACAAGCTTTACCGTATTGATCACCAATAATCTGGATCTCGATGTGACGTGGATCTTCAATGTATTTTTCAAGGTACAATCCGTCATTACCAAAGGCAGCACCTGATTCTTGTCTCGCGCTATCCCAGGCATTTTCAAAATCTTCATCTTTCCATACCACACGCATTCCTCGGCCACCACCACCGGCAGTAGCTTTCAGAATTACCGGATAACCCATTTCATTGGCTATGGTAATTCCTTCTTTTACGCTTTCCAACAAACCTTCTGAACCTGGTATCGTTGGAACACCTGCCTTTTTCATGGTTTCTTTAGCTGATGCTTTATCACCCATGGAATTGATCTGCTCAGGAGTTGCACCAATAAATTTAATTCCATAATCGCGGCATACAGATGAAAACTTAGCATTTTCAGATAAGAATCCGTATCCCGGGTGTATGGCGTCAGCATTGGTCAGTTCGGCAGCCGAAATGATGTTTGGAATGCTCAGGTAAGAATCCTTACTTGGAGGAGGTCCAATACAAACGGCTTCATCCGCAAAACGCACATGTAAACTCTCGCGATCAGCAGTAGAATAAACAGCTACGGTTTTGATGCCCATTTCTTTACAGGTACGAATAATGCGCAACGCAATCTCGCCTCTGTTGGCAATTAGTATTTTTTTAAACATATATTTTTTCCTTTTCGTCACCCTGAATGTATTTCAGGGCCTGTATTGAATATGAAGATGCCGGTATGAGCCGGCACGACGGATTAAATCGGTTCTACTAAAAATAAAGGTTGGTCGTACTCTACTGGTGATGCATTGTCTACAAGGACTTTTACAATCTTACCTGAAACTTCACTTTCAATTTCATTGAAAAGTTTCATCGCCTCAATGATACAAACTACTTTACCCACAGATACTTCATCGCCTACGTTTACAAATGAAGGTTTATCCGGGCTCGAAGAGCGGTAGAAAGTACCGATCATCGGAGACTTAACAGTAATGTATTTTGAAGTATCTTCTACGGCTGCAGCAGCCTGAGTTTCTGTCGGAGCAACCGGAAGTGGTGCAGCAGCTGTAGCTACTGGTGCCGCAACCTGAACCGCAGGTACAGTTGCCTGAACAATTGTAGGAGCCTGATTGGTTTTGATTGTTATTTTGAAGTTTTCCTGCTCAATAGCAACTTCATTTACGCCCGAACGAGAAACAAATTTAATAAGTTCCTGAATTTGTTTAATATCCATTTTTTAAGGTTATTTAGAAAAATAGTACTTCTTTAGAACTATCTAAGTTAAGATTATTTATTTTATAAAATTAGTACGCCCATTTGATGTAAACAGAACCCCAGGTAAATCCACCTCCAAAAGCAGCAAGAATAATGTTGTCTCCTTTTTTCAATTTACTTTCCCATTCCCACAAACATAACGGAATTGTACCATTCGTCGTATTGCCATAACGCTGTATGTTGATCATAACTTTCTCAGAACCGACACCCATACGTGATGCTGTTGCGTCGATAATGCGTTTATTGGCCTGATGGGGAACTAACCAGGTCACGTCATCAGAAGTCAGGTTATTGCGATCCATGATTTGGGCAGCAACTTCTGCCATATTGGTTACTGCAAATTTGAACACTGCCTGACCTTCCTGATACACTACATGCTCGTTATTGTCTACCGTTTCATGACTTGCAGGTCTGGCCGAACCACCTGCTTTTTGATGCAGATATTGCCTGCCTGCACCGTCACTTTTCAGTACAGAATCCATAATTCCAAGACCTTCTTCATTAGGCTCTAAAAGCACCGCACCGCAACCATCTCCAAAGATGATGCAGGTTGTACGGTCTTCATAATTAATGATAGAAGACATCTTATCTCCGCCAACTACTAAAACTTTTTTGTGTTTTCCAGATTCAATGAATTGTGAACCTGTAGATAGTCCGAAAATAAATCCCGAACATGCTGCCTGAAGATCGTAACCCCAGGCATTTTTTGCACCGATCTTATCGGCTAATATATTTGCTGATGCCGGAAAAGGAAGGTCTGGCGTGGTGGTGCAGAAAATGATCAGGTCAATTTCTTCAGCCCCGATACCACGTTTTTTAAGCAGGCCGTTCACCGCATGTACTGCCATGTCCGAAGTTCCTAAACCTTCACCTTTTAATATTCTTCGCTCCTTGATTCCTGTTCTGGACGTAATCCATTCGTCCGTAGTATCGACAATTGATTCCAGCTCCTTGTTGGTAAGCACGTAATCTGGAACGTAACCATGAACAGCTGTAATCGCAGCGTGAATTTTACTCATTTTATCTTTAATTATTTAAAAGCAGCTTGTATTTTCGCAACCAAGCCAGTTGTAATCATGTCTCTGGACTGAAGGATCATATTCTTTACTGCCGTAGGACTAGAAATACCATGGCCAATCACGACTGGTGCGTTTACACCAAGAACGGGACTTCCACCATAGTTTTCATAGTTAAAGCGGTCAAAAAACTCATCTTTCATTTTCCTTTTCAGGGTCAGAACATAAAATGATTCTGCAAGTTTAAGCATTACATTTCCGGTAAAGCCGTCTGTAACAATTACATCCGCTTTGTCATTGAACAAATCCCTTCCTTCCACATTTCCCACAAAGTTAAACAACTGGGTGTCCTTCATCAAAGGGAATGTAGCCATACTGAGCATGTTCCCTTTTTCATCTTCTTCTCCAATGTTCATTAAGGCTACTTTCGGATTTTCAATCTGCATGACGTATTCTGCATAAAGACTGCCCAATACACCAAACTGAAGCAATACATCCGGCTTGCAATCTGCATTTGCACCAACGTCCAGCATCAGGCCAAGACCTCCGCTAAGTTTTGGAAGAAAAGTCGTAATACAAGGCCTGATAATGCCCGGTATAGTTTTAACACTAAATACGGCACCAACAAGCATTGCACCAGAGTTTCCAGCGCTTGCAAATGAATCCAGCTGCCCATCTTTGAGCATTTTGAATCCTACAGAAATACTTGAGTTTGGTTTTTGAACAATAGCCTTAGTGGCATGTTCGCCCATACCAATCACTTCTTCGGTATGAACATATTCAAAGTGATCCGGATTGAATCCGTTTTCAGAGAGTAAAGGCTTAATCTGCTGCGTATCCCCTATAAGCACTATGTGCTCCTTTGGAGATAACAATTGATGGGCTGCTATTGCTCCTAAAACATTAGCTTTAGGAGCATAGTCTCCGCCCATTATATCGAGACCTATTTTCATAGTAAAAATCAGTTTGTGTTCCAGGCAAAATTGCCGTTTTTCTAAGTTCCTAAGTTAAACGTTCGCCAACTTAAAACACAAACTATTTTTCAAGAAAATTAACCTATTGAGGTGTTTTCAATAACCAATTTACCGTTATAGTACAGGTTACCATCAACGTTGTAAGCACGGTGAGGAGTATGTATTGCACCTGTTGTTTGACAAGTAGCTAAAGATGGAGCTTCTGCTTTATAGTGAGTTCTTCTCTTATCTCTTCTGCTCTTAGAAATCTTGCGTTTTGGATGTGCCATTGCTAATTTATTTAATTATTATTTTAATTTTTTTAATGCTGCCCACCTTGGGTCTGCATCTTGTTTTTCTTCTTCTTGTTGTGATCCTACAGCCAGTCTTTCCAGTCTTGCAATCATTTCCTGATCACATTTCTGTCCGTTGCCATTCTCCTCACATATTTTAATATAAGGTACCGCTACAGTAATGAATTCATAAATCAGTTCCGATACATCGATCTCACTTTCTTTTTTGTTGATTACCATGATCTCCAGATCATCGCTCTCTAATTCATCTTCGGCAAATTTTACAATTTGTCTTTCCTGTATTTCAATTGGAGCCTCAAATTCAGCCAAACATTTGTCACAATCTAATACAATGTTTCCCTTGATACGGAAATGCAAAATTAGCATTGTTTCTTGTTTATCTAGCTCAACCTCCGCAGTTAAATTTCCTTTTTTTACTAAAGAATACTCAAAAGCATCAAAAAAGCTGTTATCAATCTCAAAGTCAAACAAATGTTTGCCAATTTTTAAGCCGGTAAAAGGGATCGAAAATTGTTTTAATGGTTTCAATTGTAACAAAATTTTAGCCCGCAAATGTAGGGATTATTTTTATTGACTGCAAATTTATTTAATTACCTCTTTTTAAGACGCATCGTCTTTGATGTCAAATTGTGTTTCTGTGATTTTTCCACCACCTTTCAATTGGCTCCTCAACAGTTCTTCCTGCTCTCTTCTGTTCTTCACAATGTGTATGGCCGCAAAAACAGCTTCGATAAAAGATGATGGGTCTGCCAGGTTTTTACCTGCAATATCATAGCCCGTTCCATGATCCGGTGAGGTTCTTACAATTTTTAGACCTGCAGAGTAATTTACCCCGGTTCCAAATGCAATGGTTTTAAAAGGAATCAAACCCTGGTCGTGATACATGGCCAGTACAGCATCAAATTGCTTATGCGTACCTTTACCAAAAAAGCCATCGGCAGGGTAGGGACCAAAACAGATCACACCCTTATCAAAGGCTTCCTGTATGGCCGGTATAATGATCTCCTCTTCTTCCTTGCCAAGCAACCCGTTATCACCCGCATGCGGATTTAAACCCAATACCGCAATTTTCGGTTTTTCCTTCCAGAAATCCTTTTTCAAACTCTCATTCATCAGCAAGAGTTTTTTAACGATCTTTTCTTTCGTAATGTTCTGCGAGATTTCCTTTACCGGAATATGTCCGGTCACCACGCCAACGCGGATATCCTCGCTGATCATGAACATTAATACATCCGAACTGCTGCTGCGCTCCTGCAAGTATTCGGTATGCCCGGGAAACTTAAAGGTGTCAGACTGTATGTTATGTTTGTTGATCGGTGCAGTTACCAATGCATCAATTTCCCCTTTTAACAAGGCATCGGTTGCTTTTTCCAAAGAAAGCAAGGCGTATTTTCCACCGGTTTCATTCGAAACTCCCAGTTCTATTTTAACGTCTTCTTCCCAGCAATTGATCAGGTTCGCTTTCTTCGGATTTGCCGAATTGGTATCGTTAATCACATTAAAAGCGAAATCGCCCAGACCTAATGCTTTACGATGATAAGAAGCTACTTTAGTATGGCCATATACAATTGGTGTACAGTATTCAAAAATACTGTTGTGTGCCAAAGTCTTAAGAATGACTTCCAGACCAATTCCATTTGTGTCTCCTATGCTGATTCCGATTTTAATTTTATTACTCATACCCAATTAGAAATTTAGCGCAAATTACAGTTTTTCACCTTAATTCATCATAATCTTAGTCTGATACTCATAAATCTTTAATAATTTGCGGCCTTATAAAGAGATCATATGAGTTTGGTGAGGGCAAAAAAACATTTAGGGCAGCACTTTTTAACAGATAAAAAGATTGCGGCCAAAATTGTAAATGGTTTGGTACATACCGACCAGTATAAACAAGTGCTGGAGGTAGGACCGGGTATGGGGATTTTATCAGATCTTTTACTGGAACGTGAAGATCTGGAAACCTTTCTGATCGATATTGATGTGGAATCGTATCATTTTTTGCAGGAAAAGTATCCTCAGTTAGGCAATCGGCTGATTAACGGCGATTTTCTGGCCTTGAACCTTTCAGAAATATTTAAAGAGAAATATGCCATCATTGGAAATTTTCCCTATAACATTTCATCGCAGATCCTCTTCAAAATATTAGAAAACAGGCAAAACGTGGTGGAGATGGTTGGCATGTTTCAAAAGGAGGTTGCAGAACGATGTGCTTCCAAGTCCGGTACTAAAGATTATGGTATTTTAAGTGTGTTGATCCAGGCCTATTATGATATCGAGTACTTGTTTACGGTTAAGCCAGGTACTTTTAATCCTCCACCTAAAGTAAACTCTGGGGTGATCAGGTTAAGCCGGAATGCGGTTGAAACTTTGCCCTGCGATGAAAAGTTATTCTGGCGAACAGTAAAAGCCGGGTTTAACCAACGTAGAAAAACACTGCGAAATGCTTTGTCGGGCGTAGTACCTAAAGACAAAATGGACGATCATACTTTTTTTGATAAACGTGCCGAACAGCTTAGCGTAGCCGAATTCATTGCTTTAACCCAACATTTAACACAACTTACTCAATAATATGAGCAGAAGAATTCTGATTGTCGACGATTTACACCCAGCTTTTAAGGATAAAGCGATTGAACTGGGTTACGAAGTAGATGATAAACCGCTAATTACCCGCGCTGAAACAATGGCTGTTATAGATCAGTACATTGGTATAGCGGTGCGGACAAAGTTTAAAATTGACCGGGAATTGATGGAAGCCGCACCTGCCTTGAAATTCATTGCACGTGCCGGCGCCGGACTCGATAACATTGATGAAAATTTTGCCCGGGAACGTAACATCGCTTTACTCAATGCACCCGAAGGTAACATGGATGCGGTTGGCGAACACGCCACTGGTTTATTGCTTAGTCTGATGAATAATTTCCGGAATGCGGATATTCAGATTCGTAATGGTATCTGGGACCGGGAAGGAAACCGCGGCTATGAACTTAAAGGTAAAACGGTGGGGATCATTGGCTATGGTTTTATGGGGAAAAGTTTTGCTAAAAAGCTATCTGGCTTTGAAGTTAACGTAATCGCTTATGATAAATATAAAACAGGTTTTTCAGATGCTTATGCCAAAGAAGTGAGCATGGAAGAAATTGTAAAGCATAGTGACGTCTTGAGTCTCCACATTCCATTAACTTCAGAGACCAGACAAATGGTCAATGAGGAATATCTCTTTCATTTCCGGAAACCAATATTTTTTATCAATACAGCAAGGGGCGAGGTGGTAAATACCCAGGCTGTACTCAATGCCATCCAGAATCATAAAATTATAGGGGCCGGACTAGACGTACTGGAAGCTGAAAAATTCCCTGCGTTGGCTACGCAGGATTGGTATGCGGAACTTAAGTCATCCGGTAAATTGATCCTGACCCCACATGTTGGTGGCTGGACATTTGAATCTTACCGTAAAATATCTGAAGTATTGGCTGCTAAATTAGCCGCACTACCTAGTTAAAGTACTTATAAACTAAGCTTTTCAACCAGATCTTGTAGCCTTGTAATCGCTACAAGATTTTTTTTATCTAAAATTTCCACCTAAATCATCTTTTTAAGTTTGAGCCTGATTCGGTTTCAGTTCAAAAAATGACTGAATAATTGGCGAAATGAGCTTTATTGTTCCTGTTTTTGAATTTTTTTTCATGTTTGTTTAGCGTATCACAGCTAAAAGCAGAATCACTGCTAACCCCATCTTGATCAGCGAAAAGCCATTTTTAACTTTGTTGTTGAAGCGTATTGGTCTTTGCTCTATCTATTTGTTTTACAGTGTTTTATGTTATTTTTATCTTGCTCGTTTGGTTTTTATGAGATAGTTTTACCCTCCATTTATATTTCTAACCAAGATAAAAAAAATGAAAAGAAGAATTACCCTGCTCATTATGATCTTTCTATCTACTTATGTAATGTCCTTCGCCCAGGATAGAAACATAAGGGGGATCGTGAAAGACAAACTCGGCGTACCGATACCTGGTGCATCCGTGAAAGTTAAAAACTCAAAAACCGGAACGTCTACTTCGGCCGATGGCCAATACGCCATCAGCGTTCCTGCCAATGCCGTTCTTATTTATTCGGCAATCGGATATACCTCACAGGAGGTTTCCGTAAACGGCCGCAACCAAATTGACATCAACCTCGCAGAGTCTGAACAAGGCCTGTCGGAGGTTGTCGTAATTGGCTACGGAACAAGTACAAAAAAAGATGCTACCGGTGCCATTTCCAGTGTTAAAGCCACACAACTGGAAAATGAAAACCCACAAAGTGTATCCGATATCCTTAAAGGGAATATCGCTGGCCTTTCTGTAAGTATGAATACCAGTGCAAAAGGTGGTGGAAACTTATTGGTGCGTGGAAAAACCACTTTAAGTGCAGGTACATCTCCGTTAATTGTATTGGATGGTATTATTTATAACGGACAACTTTCAGATATCAATCCCAATGATATCGAAACTGTTGATGTGCTGAAGGATGCAAGTTCACTTGCTGTATTCGGTGCAAAAGCAGCCACGGGCGTCGTTGCAATTACAACCAAAAAAGGAAAAGGTGATAAGCCGACCATAAGTGTCAATACCAATTTTGGTCTTGCAACACTTGCGCAGAACATGAGACCTTATGATGGGCCCGGATTCATCAACTGGCGTGGAGATGTGTTGAGAAGTGGTGGAGTTACCGCTCCATATCTGTACAACGATCCGAGAAGCCTGCCTGAGGCGTAACTATAACACAATGGTTGAATGGGCAATCCGGCGATCCTGTAGATCTCTGGTTAAACAGGCTTGGACTTACGGCCAATGAAAAAGCCAATTACCTGGCCGGTAAAACTGTAAACTGGTATGATGAGATTTTCAGAACCGGTCTCCGTCAGGATCATACCCTGAGTATGAGTGGTAAAAAAGAAGAGATCAGTTATTACATGTCTGTGGGATACCAAAAAAATGAAAATGTCATCAAAGGAGGAGAGTTTAGCACCTTCAGATCAAGAATTAACCTGGAAGGAGCCGCAGCAAAATTCCTAACCGTAGGTATGAACCTGCAGTTTGCTGCGCGTGATGAAGGTTCTATTCCTGCTGTCTGGACAGAGCTTACCAACCTTTCGCCTTACGGTGATATGTATCAGGCAGATGGTACTTTACGTAGAATCCCGACGGATGACAACGGATTGAACGCAAGAAATCCATTTCTTAACATGACTTACAATGATCGCATGGATAAGCAGAATACCTTATTCGCCAGTCTGTATGCCAAAGCAAAATTGCCATTCGGAATCACTTACCAGCTGAACTTTAGTCCCGGACTTGATTCTTACCGTACCTTCAACTATAGTTCATCAAAAAACCCAAATGTGACTACCATAGGTGGAATCGTTACCAGGGCAGATGAAACCCGATACAACTGGCAGATTGACAATTTGTTAAAGTGGAACAAAACTTTTGCAGATATCCATAGCTTTGATGTGACTTTATTGGCCAATGCCGAAAAATACCAAACCTGGTGGACCGAGGCTGCAAATCAGGGAATGGTTCCTGATGACCTTCTGGGATATCACAACATCGCCAGCGGAAGTAAAGCTTCCGTAAATAGTGAAGATAAAGTTTATACCGGTGATGCCTTGATGGCGAGGTTAAACTATAGCCTGATGCAACGTTATGCCCTGACTTTATCTGTCCGTCGCGATGGTTATTCTGTTTTTGGGGTCAATGCAAAACGAGCAACCTTTCCGGCAGCAGCTTTTGCCTGGACTTTTACTGAAGAGTCATTTGTTAAACAATGGAAATGGTTAAA
>Ga0247805_1000575_pt1 | contig 18663 bp, 11 predicted proteins | sample UWRJL044104R1_FD_180930 | JGI IMG/M metagenome (GOLD analysis project Ga0247805, IMG submission 180930) | Plant litter microbial communities from Arlington Agricultural Research Station in Wisconsin, United States - UWRJ-L044-104R-1 | ecosystem: Environmental > Terrestrial > Plant litter >... | reverse complement strand
AAAGCCCTGAACGGCCGTACCATTGGCTGGTATATTTAGAAATTTCTTATTCGTTTTATCATATACTACAGCGTCAAAACTGGCACCAAATGCCGTAGCCGACCATTCGGCCAGATCTCCATAACTACCATTGTATGCAGCACCAAAGAAATTCACCCTGCTTGTTCCTGAGGTGTTGTAATTGGCCCCGTGCACCCTGTTGTTATATATGACTACCTCCTTTCTACCATTATTCGCCGAAAAAGTTTTAATTTCTCCGCCAGGAATAAAGTTCCAGAATAACTTATCAATTGGATAAAACACCTGAAAAGAAGATTTCTCTACCGCAACAAAATCTCTGGCAGATGCAATCAATACCTCAGCAGTAGCCAATGTACTTGGCGAATGCATTAGTCCGCGAGGTTCTCCCAGTAATGGATAACCATTCGAATTTTGAAACATATCAGCGAAAGTCCGCGTTTGAACTATGTTTTTCTTCGTCCAATCGTCTACAATTAGTCCCACATCCGTATTCCCATTCTTCTCATAAAGCAACATCCAGCCATCTGAAAGTTGCTCATCCACTTGCACATCGAATTTCATGTATTCTTCTACCTGCGTACTCAGGTTTTTTACACTTAGGATAACCACCCATCGCCCAGCTGGTTTTGAAATGGACTTACGAAATGTGATGTCATTGGAAATGGTATCCCGCGAATACACCTTTCCTCCAGTTGCCTGGTATATCGACCAGGTAAAAGCCAGTTTGCCCGACACCTGGGCGGTAGAGGTAACTTCTTCCTGATTAAAAAATATTCTGGGGCTAATGACCAGTTCGTCATATCGGTAAATAGAGTAAGCGCTGGAGATATTCCTTTTTGCCGTATCTATCAATACCTTATCTAAAGGTTTATACTCGTAATTCCCTTTATCCTTGTAACATGAAGTACCAAACAAACACACCCATAAAAGTAACCAAGCTATATTATTATAATTTTTCATAATGCTATCTTTAATTTTTATACTGCTTTAGTTTAATTATGGAAAGACGATCGGAATCAGATTTTCATCTAACAGATCTTTATTGTTATTATTTATTTTGTACTGCTCAAGGGCAATTTTACACTGCATCTGCAATGCCTTCGCATGAACCTCAGTAATGGTATTCGGAGCCAGATCAGGATTTACAAGTACAGTTCTATAAACCCCAAAATTTGATAAACCAGTTACCTGAATAACAAACTTATATTTCTCGGAACTGTAAGAACCAAAAAAGTTCTTGAGCGGTAAATTTGGTAAAACCGCATTGTCCCAATTATCTGGTTTTGTTACCGCATTCTTAAATGTAATTTTAAGCTTATTATATTCACTTGTACCCGATTGGAATAGATCGGATTGTCTGACACTAAACGACACTTTTAAATCCCTGTTTACAAATAAATCTTTGTTTGCTGGCTTATCTACAAAAAAAGCAAAGTTTCCTGAAGACTTTCCGGCAGGCACCTTATAAGTTTTAAAGCTAAAATTCAAAAGCTTTGCATCGGCGTCAGTTGTGTTCAGCTCAAATGTGCGGTCGTAATTAACAGGATAACCTGCGATCCGATAATTGAAGACAATAGAATCTCTATTTGTCGGACTATACGCAAAATTATGCGTAACACTATCCTGAACACTTATAGTGGTACCCAGCCAAATGTTCAACAATGGCGATTCTTCTTCAAAATATTGCAAGTTGTTTTTTTTGCAACCTGATGTTGCCAATAACAACAGCAGGAAAATATACGTATATCTCATTTTGTAAATTTTAACGGTTACTATTACGGTTTCCGGCTTCATATTCAGCAACAGGCAATGGCAATATATAAGCCTTTATGTCTACCATATTTTTGTCCGTACCATTGATAATCGACCTGTTTAACCTTTTATACAGATAAAAAAGCTGCCCTTCACCAAAAAATTCTCTTCTAAATTCTTCGATATATGATGTAGTAGGATTTATAGGCTCAGTGCTTAGGGCTGGTAAACCTCTTGCCTGCCTCACCTTATTGATTGGCTCAATTATACCTTTTCCTTCCGCCAGGTTGCAGCCGGCAAGAATGAACTGCATTTCAGAAATTTTAATTACCACGCTTTTATTTCTGGAATATAGTTCCGAGATCGCTTGTGGCGCGTTGTACTTGCGTAGATAGTAGTTGCTGGCTTTATCTCCCCCACCGACTTCAAAAAGATAGATATATCGGTAATCTATTGAACCGTCTGGATAATATGCATTTCGCGTAGCAGAGCTTAGGAAAAAAGTGTTAATGATATTCGCATCCTTTGACAAATACGCAGTAGAATAGGTATAAAGACTATTGATATTCAAACCAAAAACATGCTCATGAGCTCCGGTCAAATCATTACCAGCTAGCAGGTTTGCCTGCGTAGCATAGCTGAACTTTCCAGATGAAATCACAGCATTTGCGGCCAACCTAGCTTTGTCGTACTCTCCCGTATTATAAAAAAGCCTTGCCAATAACGCTTCAACGGCATAATAGTTTAGATGCAATTGGCGATTCATCAAATAGCCAGTATCTTCAGCTTCCGTCACTGTTCTTCCGGTAAAAATTGGATCTGCTTTTAATAATGCTTTAGCCGCCTCCAGATCCCCACGGATAAAACCATAGGTATCCCCAACAGTAGATTGTGCCGTCTGTTTTGCACTATATGCGGTTACATAAGGTATTGCCGGCTTACTCCTATCCACGAGGTAGGATGCACCGAAAAGCCTGACTAACTCAAAATGTAAAAAAGCACGTAAAGCAAGTGCTTCACCTTTGATAATCGCAAAATTATCACCCGTAAAAATCGATTTTTTAGCATCAATTTCATTTAGGAGATTATTTACATTACTGATTCCCTGATAGAGGCCGTTCCAAACATTATTGATCCTGGCCTGTACATCAGTACTCTGATAATCATATTCGCCTTCTCCATTATAGGTTAAAGGAAACGACGACCACTCATGGGATAAAACACCGATCATACCATATTGCAATTCTTTGCCGTATAATTTCTCAGCTGTCATTAGCGTATAAACTCCAGCAAGTGCTTCCTTAAATCCAGATTCGGTTTTAAATAATTCTGAGGATTTAATTTGAGAATTAGGTTCAACATCCAACCATTTTTTGCAGGAAGACAGGATGATTCCTACAAAACATAGGAGTAATAAATATTTAAATTTTGTATTCATGTCCTTAAATTAAAATGTAGTTTGTAATGAGAAGGAGAATGTTCGTGCGAAGGGATAATCTGTACCACGTTCAATTTTAATTGTAGAAAGTACAAATACTTCATTCATGAGTAATGAACATTTTAAATTTTGAAGCCCGAAGCGCTTCAAATTTTTCCACTTGAAATCGTAATACACATTTACAGATGAAAGTGTAAGATCACTTTTGTTTTCGATGAATCTTGTGGTTGCACGGGTTTGACTCGGTCTGGTATTAATCTTCTTGAATGGAACGCGGTCGCCAACATTTAACCAGGTATTGTTAAACACCCTGGTATCTACATTATTCGCGATATCTACATTTTCAATGCGATTTGCCAATGTTGAATTGTAGTAATCCTCACCAATAGCATATCTGAATGTTCCACTTAGCCCCCAGCCCCTGTATTCCATGTTGAGGCCAAAATTGCCTCTCAATGCAGGATCTGTAACTCCGGCAACGACCTGATCATTGGGATTCCATTCATATGTTTTAGTTCCATCTTTGGCCACATAAATTTCCCTTCCTGTTGCCGGATCTATGCCCAATGATGGCACTGCCCATATTGATGACATTGACTGCCCTTCTTCAAAACGGGTTACCGGGGCATTTGAAGCATTGGCCAGCTGATCTTGTTCTTTATTTAATTGTTTAAGGCCTTCTGAAATTTTAGTAATTTTATTACTGTTGCGGGCGAATGATCCGAAAACTGAGATGTATGACTGCGTTCTTGTATCACGATATAACTGGTAACTTACCGTACCTTCAAAACCTACATTTTGCATTGACCCAAGATTCTCTTTGTAAGTGGTAAATCCAGTTGACGGCGGCAAAGTCAAATCAGTAAGCAGGTTATTCGTATTTGCCAGGTAATAATCAAATCTGATATTCAAACGTTTCATGACACTGATATCTATCCCAATGTTATTATCAATTTTTTCCTGCCAGCGAAGATTGTTATTCGCCAATGCAGATAAATAGGTACCGGAAATGTTATCGTAGGTACTATTGGTAAAGAAGGTATAGGTTGCCATGGCCTGATACGGATTAAAGTTCTGACTACCCGTTGAGCCAATTGAGCCTCTTATTTTCAACATGTCAAATACATTCAGCTTTTTAATAAAACTTTCATGATGCAGGTTCCAGCCCAGACCGACAGACCAAAATGTTCCCCAACGATTATTTGCACCAAAAACAGAAGACGCATTTCTTCTTGCACTTAAATCCACTAAATAACGGTTATCGTAAGCATAGTTCGCAGAGGCCAGGATACCTACCTCCCTTTGAATATTCTCAGAACCACTCGGCACACCGTTAAGTGCATACTGGGCCGCAAATGTGATAAAGTCTACCCGATTATTTAAAAAGCCTTCAGCAGCCATACCATGGGTTAATGCTTGTGTAGAACCAAGGTTTCCACCACCCGTAACCAATAAAAGATGCTTACCCCACATCTTGTTCCAATTGGCAAAAACATCTGAGTTTAAAGTAGTGCTTTTGCCATCTGTCATATTGTAAGTGCCTCGTCTGTAAAAATTTTCTCCGGTCATCTCGTTAAATCGGGTATGATCTCCTGGATAAAATAATTCAGATGCATTGCGGTTTTGGGTAAAACCTACACGGCCCGTTATCCTTAAATCTTTAGACGGTTGCCATTCTGTATAGAAGTTTTCCGTAACTTCTGTATAGGTTGAAAAGTCCTTGGTATTCAGTGTAGCATTATAAAGTGGATTATAGTAATACGTGGTTGGACTAGTCGCGCTGGTAGTAAACTCACCTAGTATTTTATTAATCCTTCCATATTCATCAGTTGGGGCCCAGTAAGGGTTCAACCGCGTATATTCGCCGAATGTGCCGTATGGAGAATTTACAGATTTATTGAAGTTTAAGTTCAAAATATTTCTAAAAATCACCTTGCCGCTTCTGTACGACAAATTGATCGAACCACCAATATTGTCTCTTTTTGAATCTTTCATTACCCCAACAAGGTTGTTGTAGTTCAGGTCAATCCCGTAACGCATATTCGGATCTCCGCCTTCCAGGTAAAGGCCATGTTTAATCCCGAGTCCCACACGCAAAGGCTTTGAAAGCCAATACGTATTTACCCCACGTGCAATGTCAGACTCAATAACATTGGCCTGCTCAGTCAGAAATTGCTGTGTTAAAGGTGAGGTCGAAGTATACCTCCCAGCATTTCTTTCCACCTGTAGTTTTTCGGAAGCATTAGTCAGGCTATAAGAAGTGAGATCCGGAACTTCAAGATTATAATTGCTGTTGTATGTAATCCGCAGCTTCCCTTCCTTCGGTGCAAGCGTTTCAATGACCAATACACCATTCGCCGCTTTTGAACCATAAATTGCCTTTGCAGATGCATCTCGCAAAATTGTAATAGAAGATACTCTGTTCATGTCCAGGTCATAGATCTTCTGTAAACTGGATTCAAAACCATCAAGTATAAACAAGGGCAAGTTTGGATTGCCTGAATACTCTCCCCTAACATCCTCCAACCCAGCCTGGCCCCGTAACTGAATATCAGGCAATAAATTTGGATTAGATCCTAAAGAAAGATTCTCAGCAATGACAAACGAAGGATCTAAATTCTGTAAACTCTGAAGAACGTTCTTGTTTCCCACCCGCTTCAAATCCTCACCAGTAAACGTGGAAGCGCTACCTGTAAAACTTTCTTTTGATCGTTTTGAATAACCGGTAACAACTACTTCATTCAGTTCATCAGCAGACTCTTTCAACACAACAATTAAAGGCAATTTTAAATCGGATTTCAGCGTAACCTCTTGTCGTTTAAAGCCAATACTCGAAAACACAAGCGTTACGCCTGACTTGTCAGGCGAAAGAATAAACTCTCCGGTATTGTTGGTTGTGGTTGCAATCTTAGGGTTGTCTTTAACTGAGACTTTGACACCCGGAATGGCTTTTTTACTCTCGTCAAGAACCTTTCCGATCACCTTGGGAAGGGCCTGGATTTGAGTTGCCTGTACCTGGCTATACAGCCGTTCAGGCATCCCCAGTAGCCCAAACAGCGCAAGGGTCAGGATGCTCCCGGTGATTCTTTTAGTAAATTTTTTATTCATATGTTGTTGGTTTAGGTTGCTTTTTCAAATGTTTATCTGATTTTCAATAAGCATAGCTCAGCCGGGGCACGTTTTTTAAAACATACAGACCAGATATTAGCTATATGGCTAAAATCAGTTGGTTTAAAACAGGTAAGTGGAAGTTGTTAGTTAAAGCAGATCATGACTTTATTGTCTTTGACAGCATATGAAAACACCATCTTTTCAGACATATCATTGAGTAAATCAGGAAGAGTAATTCCCTCGAATCGAGCGGTATAAGTTTTCGACGTACCAACTCCATTACAAGCTTCCAGTACCACGCCATATTCTTCCCTGAGTAAGGTCGCTAACCTTTGAAAGGTAATGTCATGAACATTGAGATTTAACAATACCACTTTATTAGAATCGATATTGTCCAATAGCTTACCTATTGCCACTCTGTTGATCATGAAATTTTGAAGTTTGGTCGATTTGACGAAAAGAGGTTTTTTCTCCCGATTTACAGTATCTGCCTGAGCTAAAACTGGATTTGGTTTGTTTCTGATGGTTTTTCTTTCATGATGAACTGTAATTTTATTGTGAATACTTGCATGAAAAGTGTCCATGGAGATTTTGGCCTTCTGATCAACCTGCTCGATTTGCGGAAGCGCGTTGGCAACCTGAAGTTGCGCTGTTTTTGGCGCTTGCGTACCATACTGATAGATACCAAAAACTACAGCCAATACCGCTGCTGCCGAAGCCCACCACTTAAATGCGCCAGACCTTCCGGTTGCGATCACATGACCATCAAGATGTTGATCAACATGATCATCCCATTCGGTTTCCAAAAAATGCTCAAACTCGGTACGATTTCCCGGATCCAATAACCATTCCTCAACAGCCTTTGACTCCGTTGCAGAACATTGTTTCCCGAAATACCTAGTTAATAGCTTTTTGTCCACTTTTCAATTTTATTATACACTATACAGTTGAAACCATGTTTACACCTAAGGTAAAATAAAAAAAAACAATGTAGTTGTCCAAAACCCAAAGTTTTTCAATAGTTTTTTAACTACAGCAGATGAATTATTAATGTGGTTCTCTACTGTACTCTTTGAAATACCAAGCTCCTGCGCGATTTCTTTATTAGAATAACCTTGGATTCTACTCATCTTAAATACTTTGGCACGTTTTTCAGGCAAAGTCTCTAAAATTTCGTCTAATATACTTGTAAGGTCAGATAACGGTGTTTCAAAAACCTGCTGGTTATGCACTCCTGAAAGATCATTATGCTTTTTAGCGATTATATTTCGTTGTATTCTATTATAAAGATCGTTTTTAGCGATGGTGATGATGTAATTTTTTAAAGGGACATTGGCATCCAGCTTCCCCCTGTTTTCCCAAACTTTAAGAAATGTTTGTTGCAGCGTATCATTGCAGTCTTCCGGATCGATATTAAACTTTGAAATGAAAGACAACAGTACAGGAGAATAGGCGTTAAAAAGTTTCACAAATGCGTCCTCATCCCCGTTGTTCAACCTGGTTATTAACTGCTTTTCGTTGATTAGACCCTTAGACATTCTCCTTCATTAAACTATTAAATACAATGTACCCGTTAATTAATGCCCGTTTAATTACCCCTCATTAATTAGTCCACTAAATTAGTAGATTAAATTGAGATGTTCACAATAAATGACAATTTAACGTTTAATTATGAATAATAAAAAATTTGGCCTTTTTCACAAGGGCTTACCTGGCCTGAGCCAATCCGTAATACGAAACATTGAGTTCCTGATTCGCCTGTTCTGCTTTTTCAATTGGTACATAATCCGACAAGATGAGTGCCGTTCCTTTTTTTACACAAACATCATGTTCAAAATGAACCGAAGGCATGCCATCCTGTGTTTTTACTGTCCAGCCATCTTCCAATGTATAAATGTGTCTTGTACCTAAATTGATCATCGGCTCAATCGCCAAAACCATATTTTCCTTCAACAACATCCCAGTTCCTTTACGCCCGTAATTTGGTACCTGCGGGTCCTCATGCATGTCCCGGCCCAAGCCGTGACCAACCAGCTCTTTAACCACACCGTAACCTTCTTTTTCATTAAAAACCTGAATGGCGCTTGCAATATCCCCAATACGTTTACCTACTACAGCCTGCTTGATCCCCTCGTATAAAGACTGTTTGGTAACCGCAACCAATTTGAGCACTTTCGGGTCCACTTCTCCAATCACAAAAGTATAGGCATGATCGCCATGAAAACCATTTTTATAAGCACCTACATCCACAGAAATGATATCCCCCTCACGTAAGGGCACATCATTCGGGAAACCATGTACCACAGCATCGTTCACTGAGGTGGTAATGTTGTACGGATAACCATGAAAATTTAAAAAGGAAGGAACAGCCTGATGATCTGCAATAAATTCGCCAGCAAGTTTGTCCAGATGCAGGGTTGTCATGCCCGGCTTGATCACCTTAGCCAACTCAGCAATAGTCGTACTTACCAGCAATGCGCTGATCTTCATCAATTCAATCTCTTCCTCTGTTTTATAAATAATCATGGTACAAAGGTAACAAGAGCTGGAAGAAATTAAAAGGGATTCTTTACTACAGCAATTCTTCCGGATCTGCCAGTAGCATTAAAAGCAGCAAGTTTGACCGTTCCGCTGACTTTAACAGGCCCGGTATACAATTTACTTTGCTTTGATGGTGCAGATCCGTCTGTAGTATATCTGATACTGAATCCCGGAATTTGAAGATTAGCCAGGACACTTCCATTTTTAACAATGGCACCTGGGGTCGGAATCCGGTAATTGAAACCACCTGCATAATAACTCAAGCGGGGCAATTCTCTTTTTCCGATAACATTTAGAAATTCAGACCATGCTTTCTGATATGCTGTATCAAATTTAGCCGGATCATTTTCAATTGCCCATTGCGGATCCTTAGACCAGGCACGTTCAGCCAACCCAAGCAGTTTAGGTAAAATCAGGTATTCCATCAGTTCGGGTCCTTTAGCCGTCTCACTCCATAGCGCAGCCTGCAAACCAATAATATTTTGCTTCCCTTCTGCTGTCAGCCGCTGCTTGCTCGCCAGAAAATCAGCAGAAAGCAAATTCCCCATCCTATCCGTTTTCGTATTTTTAAAATAATCGTAAGGGATAAAACCAAAAACCTTATCCAGATCTACATAACCTCCCCAGTAATATCCCGGCTCGTCAAAATCTTTCTGATAGGCCATATCAAAATATAGGTTCGTAACGCAGGATAAAATCACTTTATATCCCTTATTTGCCAGTGTATAAGCCAAATCTTCAGCTCCCCAGCCCATCATGTTATTCCAGACATCAAGATGCAGGTCTTTGCCTAACATATCCTCATTAAATACAGTTTCCTTCCTGCCATCTTTCAAAACCTTACGAGTCCCAACCTCTTCCCAGGCCGTCATATACAGGCCATGCGACTTTAAAATATCATTTACCCGATTGTAATAATATACCCAAAGATCATCCGGAGTTTGTATTTCAGGATGTTTCGACATCAACAGCTTTACTGCCGGAGACTTTTCCCAAACACCAGCAGGTACTTCGTCGCCACCATAATGAATGGTTTTAAGCGGAGCACCGGCTTCATCATACATCGCCTTAATCTCAGTAGTCAGGGTTTCAATGAAATTGTAAACCGAAGGAAGGGCTACATTCATCACATTGTCATTCCAATATTGAACGGAGCGATAAACGGAACTGTCGCCCGGTTCATGTAACAGATATTTTGGATCATTTCTGGACGCCATAGCCTTGATCGCAGCACGCGCATGACCTGGACTCTCAATTTCAGGAATAACCTGTATGTGCCGGTCTGCTGCATATTTTAAAATTTCGATATAATCTGCACGGGTATAATAACCACTTCCATAAGGATTGTCGGTATAGGGCCCTGAACCTAATGTTGGCTGAAGGTTATGCTCCTCACTCAGGTTATGTCCTCTTTTTCCAGAAACCTGGGTCAGTTCAGGCAACGCAGGAATCTCCAATCGCCAACCTTCATCGTCATTGAGGTGAAAGTGAAAAGTATTCAATTTATACAGGGCCATCAGGTCAAGTAATTTTAGCACCTGTTTTTTAGTTTGGAAATTTCTGGCCACATCCAGCATAAAGGCACGATAACCAAAACGGGGCTGATCAAAAACTTCAACACCTTGAACCCGCACTACGCGTTGTTTTTGCGCATACGCATCAGGAGAAATGAGGCTTTTTAACGATTGTATACCATAGAAAATACCGGTAGGCGTAGCTGCAGCAATACGGATCGATTCATTGCTCACCTGCAACTCATAAGCATTTTCCGGAAGATCTTTCAAAACCAATTGAATCTGACCCGCATGGAGATTGTCACTTTGTGCTTTAACCAGGATGGCTGATAAGAACTGTTTTAACAAGCCGGCCTCGCGACCAAAAGAAGGATCTGCTAAAATTTTAACCTGGGCACTCAATGCAAAACTTTGCGCATTTTCCTGGTAACGCACTGGCGTAGGAAATATTTTCACTACAGGTTGTTGTGCGCTGATCCCTGCATTTTGTGCATAGGTAATTTCCGGTGTTTGAAAAGGGATTTTATCAGCGGCATTACGCATGAATTGCTTCGTTTTGGTAGAAGGAATGGCAACTACAGCTGGCAAAACCTGATACTGCTCCGGCGCATCGTCCCAGACCAGGTAAAATCCCGAAGGTGCGTCGGTTTTATTAACAACCCAGTCGCCCGATACAAATGCTGTTCGCAATGATTCCCCTGCTTTTAATCCCTTAAAATCAGGCATCGGTTCCAAATAGAAAAAATCACCATTTACAGAAGTAATTTTTAACCCTCCCGAAGCGAGTTGTTTTTTGATGGGTCTGGCAAAATTAAAGTACAGTTTCCAACCCTGCGCAGGGAGCGTAAATGTATTGTGGCTTGAGATCGTCAATACAGACTTCGTTTGTGCCGATCCCAGGTAATTATTTTCAAGAATTTCCCACTGGATGCGAAGATCATTTATCGCTTTTTTTGCTTGTGCTGGTGAGCACAAAGGGCTCACCAGCAATATCGCAAATAAGGAGGCATATAGCGTTTTTATCATACTGTATTAAATAAGGATTATTGTTTATCCCACCAAACTCTGGAGGTCAATAAATCGCCACCAGGTACAGAATTGTGTGCTTTATTGTAATTTTCGGTATTTGATCCCGCCTCAACCAGTGGATAAGGAAAGCGTCTTGGAATCGTTCCACCAGTAGAGTTTCCTGGGTAAACGACAGGAGTTAAAACCGGAAAACCGGTCCTTCTCCAGTTTGCCCAGGCCTCATAAAAATCAAGCATGGTACTGGTCAAAATCCAATATTGGGTATTGATCTGTTCCAGACCTTTTGAAATGTCATAAGGGTTGGCAGTTAAATAATTCTCCGCAGCCTGCGTTGACACACCAGCAATTGGATCATATTGACTTAAATAAGTCATGGCTGCAACAACGCCATCGTGATAATGGGCTGCTGCACTTCCAGCAATGCCAAAACGTTGCGCGGCATCTGCCAGTAGCAGTTCCGACTCGGCGTAAGTCAATATAAATGTAGGGCCGGTTCTTTTGATCAAAGCCGGACTTGGGGAAGAATAATCCACAAAAGCAGTAAAGCTAGGATCTAAGGTAATGCTTAAACCAGGAGTTACGCTTAAGTCCTTGCCATTTGGCATCCCTTTCTGTACCGCTGCATTGTAAACCAGGTTAGGATTCTGATCCTTAGTCTTATCGTCAAGATACAATTTCGTTACCGCAACAACGCCCAAACGTGGATCATTGCTCCCCTTTAACTTATCAATAAATGTTTTAGACCAGCGTGTATAAAAGTTTTCCTGGCCCCCATCGCCAAGCAAAATCTGGCTATTTCTGTTTAAAGTAGTCCTGCCCCCACCTTCGCTGCCCAATACAAAGGCATTATCACTGTTACTGGTCATGGTATTACCAATGGCTTTTTGAACATAAGTCTGCGCAGTGGTCGGATCGATTTTGCTCAGGCGCATGGCAATGCGCAACAGCAATGTATTTCCAAAACGTTTCCATTTGGCAATGTCACCGCCATAAAACAGGTCGCCCGTCACTTTATCACCGGCAGGATCTAATTTACCTACCGCATCGCTTACCTCTTTCAATAAATCATTATAAATGTCCTGTTGCTTGTCATACACCGGAAAAAAAGCCTTATTGTAAAAACCCTGTCCAGCCTGGAAATACGGCACATCACCATAAAGATCTGTAATGCGCTGGAAAATGAGCGCTTTGGTAATCCTGGCCACCTGCTGAACGTTGTTGTACTGTGGCTTGCTCCTGGTAGACTCGACCACGTCAACAATCGGACGGACCTGCTCCGGGTAAGCACCATCTCCTGCGGTTGGCGTGCTCCCAGAAAACCCCCAGTAAGCAGCCGTATAACTGGCATTTAACACATATTTATCTCCTGCATTCCAATAACCGATCACAGAAGAAAAGGCCTGCATCATGGTTGAGCAGTGAATTAAATTGGCCCGCCAGGTATCATAACTAAAATCCATACTTCCCGTATATCCCAATTGAGCGCTTGAAAGCACAAAGTTCGGATCAAAATTGGATGGATTGTAAGTGGAAGGATCAGTATTGATTTCTTCGAAGTTCTTTCTGCAGCCCATGCTAATCAATAGGCAAACAGATAATATGAGGATGTATTTTGAAGTCTTTTTCATCTTAATGAGCTTAATCGTGTACACTGAATTAGAATTTAACACTTAGGTTCAAACCGAAGGTTCTGCTTGGTGGAACACCACCCAATTCCAGCCCCTTGGTGAGCGGACTATAGTCAGATTCAGGATCGATATTATCCGTTTTCTTACTGATGTAAAATAAGTTGCGACCGACAAAACTTAAGGTTGCGCCCTGGATCACATTATTGAACATTTTACCAGGAAAAGTATAACCCAGCATCACCTGACGGAACTTGATGAAATCGGCATTTTGTACAAATACACTCGATACATTATTAGCCACTGCAGTATAATAGGTTGCTGCATTGGCACCTAAAGCATCCCGATTCTCCAGCGTAGCCTTGTGCAAACCAAGGATATACCCGTAATAATCAGTAGCAGAAAAGATCTTGCCACCGAATTTCCCGTCAATCAGGAATGAAAAATTGAAGTTTTTATATTTAAATTCATTGTTCCAGCCGGCAACATATTTAGCATAAGCAGAACCGTAAGGTTTCAAATCACCTTGAAGTGGAGCACCAGTCGCATCTTTCAGAATATTGCCCTGATCGTCACGCTTATAATCTAAAGCCATTATCTGCGAGGCCGGCAAACCAACCACCATTTGAGTAAAGCCATTACCTGTTCTGGATGTGGCACCCGGTAAAGATTTCTGACCTTCGGCCAAAGCAACTACCGTATTGTTATTGATCGACCCATTCAGCGAGGTTGTCCATTGGAAATCATCTGTTTTCACAGGCAGACCTGAAATCAAGGCTTCTAGACCCCTGTTTCTCAATTGCCCGATATTCAAAATCGCACCCACATACCCCGATGTTACCGAAGTAGGGGCCTGAACAATCTCATCTTTGGAATTTTTATTATACCAGGTCAGGTCCAGACTCAGACGATCCTTAAAAAAGCGCAGTTCCGTACCAATTTCAAATTCGGAGGCAATAGAAGAAACCAGGGCATCATTTGGAATGGCCTGGTTGGCAATTAAGCCAAGTGGCCTGCCGTTTAATGTCGCATTGTTAAAATTATAGGCCAGTTGTGTCTGGTAAGGGATCGTAGCCTGTCCAACCTGTGCAAAACCGGCCCTCAGTTTTCCAAAGCTCAGCCAGTCTTTACTCATCAGTTCAGAGAACACAAATGATCCGTTTACTGAAGGATACAGTGCATTCAAAGCATTGTCTTTACCCGGTGTTGCCAGTGTAGAAAACCAGTCGTTGCGGATAGATCCATTTAAAAACAGAAAGCTTTTATAACTTAAATCCAAGGTACCATAAATGGATAATACCTCACTGTTTGAAGGCAGATAAGTCGGTGTAGCCTGAGCAGTAGCATTCGTAATCACGTATACATAGGGCACGGCAAATGTAGTTCCGTTTAAAATGGTTTGTTCCGATTGTGTTTTGCGGAAACTACCTCCAATATTGGGTGTAATGGTCAGGTCATTCACTTTAAATGATTTCCCCAGGAGTACATCCGTATTTAAATCTGAGAATTTAGTGGTTGATTCAGACATCGATCCCAATGGACGATAGGCTGTTCCTGTTGGCACCACTGAAGTATAACGGTCCGTATAACCATCTCTTCCCGCGCGCCCCTGGATAAAGGCGCCGTTGTCAAAATTATAACGTAAACTGATTGATGATAAGAAACGTTCCCTTTTCGTATTGTTGATGAAATTATTTGCTGCAAACCATGGATTCGTCGCAAAGGTATTTCCAGAATATCCGTACTCAGAGCCATCGTCATTAACCCCCTTTTTTAAAGTCAGCACATCCACACTGGTCGGCAGAAGGGTCACGTTGTAACTGGAGTTACCAGCACCATCACTTACAAAAGGCCTGTTTTTTGCCTGCTCTAAAATGTAATTTGCCCTGGCATCAATGGTCAGGTGTGTATTGATGTTATAATTCCCGTTCAGATTAAACGATTGTCTGTTTAAACCAGATCCTGGCGTAATTGCCCTATTGGTCAGGTCACTGGCGGAGAAACGAATAGATCCACCATCAAAACTTTTATTTAAAGCCAGGGTATTGGTTGCCGTACCACCTGTTCTGAAAAAGTTATCGATGTTATTGCTTTGCGCAGTATATGGTCTTGCAACGCCATCAAATTGAATGACAGACGATCCATCTAATCTGGCACCCCAGCTCGACTGTCCGCTTGAGAATGCAGCCAGTTGATTAGCTGGTTTGATGCCATTTGCACCCTGACCATATACATATTGCCAATCCGTTGGATCAAACACTTTTTCCATGACATAATTGGAATTGAATTCGATGCTATTTCCTTTACCACTTTTTGTCGTGATTAAAATTACCCCTGCTTTTCCGCGATAACCGTATAAAGCCGATGCTGCTGCACCCTTTAATACAGAAATGGTTTCGATATCGTCCGGGTTGATATTGCCAATGGCATCACCCAGATCAGGGGCATTGTCATATTGATTTCCCTTTAAGCTGTTGGGCTGGCTTTCCATCGGAATACCATTGATGACATACAAAGGCTGGTTGGTTTGCGAAATACTGGATACCCCACGGATAATGACATTGCTGGATGCACCAACACCGCCAGCTACCGAACTTACGTTTAACCCGGCAACTTTACCAACCAATGAATTCATCACATTGTTATCTCTGGCCTGGGTCAGGCTCTCCCCTTTAACCTCAGTTACAGAATAGCCCAGGGCCTTACGTTCCTTTTTTACGCCCAGGGCAGTCACCACCACCTCGCTAAGCAATTTTGAATCTTCGTCCAAAAGCACGCTCAGCGCTGCCGGAGAAGATATGGTAACTTCTTTCTTGTTGAATCCGAGATAACTAAATTCCAGCACATCACCCAGGTTTGCTTCAATCACAAATTGACCATTGCTATTGGTTGATGTTGCATTTTTGGTTCCTTTAACCAATACGCTCACACCAGAAATCGGTTGCCCAGTAGCGTCCCTTACATTGCCGCTGATTTTTATCGGCTTACCCAGTTCTGCGGTACCCAGGCTTAATGCTGGCATGACGTCTGCATTTTGAGCCACACCAATATAGTTTCCTACCAACTTAAATTGCAAACCAGTATAGCCTTTCAATTGGTTTAACAACGCTGGGAGCTGCTGCTTTTTGATATTTAAAGTCAGTGCAGGCAGTGCATTTAAAATTTGTTCATCGTACACAAAAGTGACGTTTGCCTGCTGCTCAATCTTTTTAAAAACTTGCTTCAGGCTTGCTTTAACTACCTTGAAATTCATTTCCTGGCCCTTGGTAGCCTTAGCTACCAGCAATGTGCTGAAGCACATTTGTATGCCGACAATAATTGTAGAAATGCGCATGCATTTTCGGAATATAGGCAAGACTTTGCCATAAAAATTTATCATATTTGTTCTGGGTTTAATTTGGTTTAAACTTGTAGCCTGCTGTTTATGGGTCTCAAGCATGTATGCAGAGGCTAGACATTTCCGGGGACACCTGGTGTTCCCGGTTCTTTCAATCGCTTAGCTGCTAAGCAAAATCTTCTTTATCGTGTTACGCTAATACTGTCATTGGCCATTTGATATTTAAAATGTTTGGTATAACCTAAAATCTGCATCACGGTATCCAAATGCTGATTACTTAACGTAATAGACACCGGCTCGCTGAGCAAAAACTTGTCTTCAACTGTTATTTTAGTATTGTATTTTTGCTCCAGAACTTTGAAAACGTTACCCAAAGTCTCCTGCTCAAAAACCAATTTACTTTTGCACCATACATTTACTGCAATTTCCCGGGTTGGAACTTTGATGAGTTTTTGATCAATATTTTGTAAAACAACCTCTTGTTTAGGCAATAACATCACGGCAGCTGTTTTCTTATCATCTTTTAGGGTGATACCAACCTTTCCAGTCACCACACTCACCTTCGTCATGCCTTCTTTTTGATAAGCCTGCACATCGAACGAAGTGCCCAGTACAGTGACATTCAGCTTCTCTGTTTTGACAACAAAGGGATGTTTATCGCGATGCTTGATCTCAAAATAAGCACGGCCTTCTACCAACTCTACACTACGTGTTCCTGAAGCAAACTTTTTTGGGTACCTAAATACCGACCCCGCATTGAGCCAGACTTTCGAACTGTCGGGCAACACAATCAAAAAGATTCTCTTTTCGGGCACACATACCATTTTTGGTTCAGCGGCTTGCTTATTGGCAAAAAACTGCCAGGTAAAAAAGACCATACCAAGTACTGCTGCTGCTGAAATCCACCTCAGCAGGAGTCTTTTTGTTTGATGGCCCTTAACACCTCCTATATTTTCATCGCCCCGCATTTGCAATTGCAGCGCGCCTAAAATCCGCCGGCCTGTTTCTTCTTCCGTTTGCGGCGACGCTGTATTTACATATTCATCGGCTCCATCGTACGAGGTATCATACCATTGATTTAGTATTTCTTTTTCTTCCTCTGTGCAGTTACCCTGCAAATACTTTTGAGCCAGAAGCTGTAGTTCCTGTTTGTTCATGGTTAATTAACCTGGTTTAAATATATAGAGTATAAAAACGCTGAAACACCCTTGATTTATTTTCAAATATTTTATCAAAGGCGCGCTACACGCTTTTATCCAGGAATAAACTTTCGGAAATCACCATATAATTGGCCTGAACGGCTCAGGATCTGAACATCAGGAAAAGAAAAACCAGGTATCCGAATTTGGTCACCTCTTTAACACTGGCTTTGATGATTTTCATCGATTTTGTCAAATGTGCTTCAATGGTTTTTTTAGGAATATCGAGTTCCGCAGAGATGTCCTGCATCGATCGGTCCTGTATCTTATTGTATTGAAAGATCAATCTCGTTTTCTCCGGTAGCTTTTCAGCAATAGAATTGATCATTTCAAGCAGAATCTTATTATCCAGGTCAATTTCTGCAGCAGCAACGAGGCTGAGGATCTGATCGGAATCTTCCTCCCTTACAAATTTCCTTTCCCTGGCCAGGTGACTAAAAACAGCATAACGTGTCATGGAAGACAGGTATTGGTTCAGGCACTGAATATTTAACACAGTGCGTTTCTTCCAGATTACCAGAAAAACTTCCTGAACGATTTCTTCCGCAGCGCAGGTATCTTTCAGTAACCGGTGGGCAACATAATACAATTTCTTCCAATAACGATTGTAGATTTCAGTAAAAGCAAGCTCATCCCCGTTTTTCAACAGGCAAAGTAAATCTTCGTCGTTTTTTGATTGAAAGCTGTGCAAGTTGGTTAGAATTAGAAAAACGAATTTAATATAAAAACTAAGAATTACCCCATGCTCCAACTAAATATATTAAATTGCCAAACAAATCCATGTCCCTTTTAGTTGTGTTTTTATGTCTACTATTGCTCCTGCAGGATACGTATTCTTCCTGGTCATCGCCCTCTCTTTCACCATCGCCTATTTCTGGCTTGCAGCGAAGAAAAAGGCCCGTGTTTTATTTGTTGTTTTAGCAGGATCAGCCCTAACCTTTGCCTTGTTGATGCCAGCCATGATCAGTTTACAGCTATTTGAAGCAGGCAATCAAATCATACGCATCGCCATAGTAGCCTGTTGGCTGTTTTTAATCGCTATTGTCATTGCCATTCAACGATCAAAAAAAGTGAACCTGGGCTGGTCAATTCTCAT
>Ga0247805_1000574_pt1 | contig 18668 bp, 13 predicted proteins | sample UWRJL044104R1_FD_180930 | JGI IMG/M metagenome (GOLD analysis project Ga0247805, IMG submission 180930) | Plant litter microbial communities from Arlington Agricultural Research Station in Wisconsin, United States - UWRJ-L044-104R-1 | ecosystem: Environmental > Terrestrial > Plant litter >... | reverse complement strand
TGGGCGCAGACGGACAGGGAAATTTTCTTGCTGAGGCTCAGGCTGCAGATTTGCTTTGGAGCTGGTCGGCCGGCTATAAATTCCTGGCTTTTGAAGGTACGTTCACTTCCCCGACAGTAACTTCCGATACTTCATTTATGGTGCATACAGGGCAAACCGGCACTGATTATAATTACACCGAAGTTATGCTCGATTTGCCAACAAAAGCGTTGGTTCGTCCAACGATCACGCCGGATATTCATTTGATTGCCGATGTTTCTAAGATTATCGACGGTACAAACAAACTGAAATTGACCAATTACAATAATTTAGGAATGGGCGCAATGATTATGGGCGGCGCCGAACTTCCGTTGGTGACTACCAATGTAAACGGCATGTTTCACGTAGACCACGTACACAACGACTAACATCCGTCAGAGGCTGTTTTGAATCAGCAAAGCAGCTTCTTTCTAAAACAACAACCATGAAAATAAACATTTTTTTTTGGGTTTTGATTGTGATGACTTTCGGATGTTCGGGTGATGACAATGCTACAGAAGATGCGGCTTATGTCAGTATTCCGCTTGCTGTGGAAAAGCCGTCAAATTTCCCGGACTTTGCGTACGACTTCACTTTAAACCCGCCGACCGAAAAAGGTTTCGAGCTCGGGAAAAAGCTTTTTTACGACGGAAGGCTCTCGTCAGACGGATTGATCTCGTGCGGTTTTTGCCACCTGCAGGAATATGCGTTTACACACCACGGACACACGGTAAGCCATGGTGTTAACAACCAATCAGGGACGAGAAATGCGCAACCGATTCAAAATCTGGCATATCAAACCACGTTTATGTGGGACGGCGCGGCAAATCATTTAGAATTACAACCGGTGATTCCGCTGACAAGCGCGATCGAAATGAACGGCAACCTCGCGTCAATTGTCGAAATGATGAAAGGTGATGCGGCATATACCAAACTTTACAGACAAGCATTTTCAGATGGGGCGGTGAATACAGAAAACATGCTGAAAGCGTTGTCGCAGTTTATGGTGATGATAACTTCGTCCCATTCGAAGTTTGATAAATTCAGGCGCCATGAAACCGGCGGAACATTTACATTGGACGAAACTGCCGGATATGCCCTCTTCAATTCCAAATGCGCGACCTGCCATGCTACCGATCTGATGACCGACAATTCCTTCCGGAACAACGGGCTTGCGATTAATCCGTTGGCCAATGACATGGGAAGATTTCGCGTTACCGAATTGGCTTCAGATAAATACAAATTTAAAGTGCCAAGTTTAAGAAATATTGAAAAAACTGCACCTTACATGCATGACGGAAGGTTTGGAACATTAGAAGCTGTACTGAATCATTATGCCTCTGGAGTGGTAAGTTCTGCTACGCTTGATCCGGTTTTAAACCAAAATAACAGGCTCGGAATCTCATTGACCGACACTGAAAAAGCACAAATCATTGCGTTCCTCAAAACCCTGACCGACAACCAATATTTAACCGATAAACGATTCTCTGAATTTTAACCATGAAAAATAAATACACTCTTTTATTGATGCTGCTTTGTATGGTCCAACTTACATCGGCAACCGAAAAAGACACGATTTCCCGCTTTACGTACCAAAAAATGCAACTTAAAAGTTTGCTGCCCGAAGACGATTGTGATGCCTGTGGCTGCTCTGCGAGTGGCGGAAGTATGGGCTTCAGCTCGATGCTGAACAGCAATTTCGTTGGGATCAGGTATTTTTACCAAAGCTATACTAGCCGTGATGGCATATTTGCGAATTCACCCTGGATTGATGAAAATTTCAATACGGCGCAGATTTGGGCAAGGATTCCGGTTACTGATAAAATCCAGATCTCCGCTTTAATTCCGTATCATTTTCACAACAGAATGCTATCGACTGGTGAAGAAAACATTAATGGGTTGGGTGATGTCACGGTTTTGGCCATGTACACTGCAATCCAGACGATGAAAGACAGTGCGGTTTATTCGCATAAACTGCAATTGGGCGGCGGCGTTAAAGCACCTACTGGAAAATATGAAAGTGCCAACAATCTCGGAACCGTAAATCCGGGTTTTCAGCTCGGAACAGGAAGTTGGGACTATCTGCTGGCTGCAGAATATGTGGTTCAAAGAAAAAAAATCGGCCTAAACACGATGGCGAACTATACGTTTAAAACCGAAAATAAAAAGCTTTACCAATTTGGAAATCAGTTCAATTACGGAAGTACGCTTTTCTATCTATTCGAAATTGACGCCGTCAAAATTGTACCACAAGTTGGCTTTGCGGGCGAAGTGTATGAAACAAACCGGCAATACAAGCAGGATGTTCCTGATACTTCCGGCGATATTTTGTTCGGAAAATTTGGCATTGAAGGAGGAATTAAGAAATTTTCTGTTGGTGTGAATGCCATGACGCCGATCAATCAAAACTTAACCGGCGGCAAAGTAAAAGCCAATTACCGGTGGAGCGTCAATCTCAATTATTCGCTATAAACTTAAAAAGGCTGCAAAATCTCATGCAGCCTTTTTTATTTTTATGGTATTTAGATAAAATCCAATGCCCTTTCGAGCGCCATTCCGCGGGAGCCTTTAATCAAAATGGTTTTACTTTTGAACTTTTGCTTTTTTAACTCGGCAGTAAGTTCGTCGAATGTTTTATAAAAGGTGAATTTGTCTTTTTCGATTCGATTGGCATAGAAGTCATTTCCAATGAAATAACAACTGACATCATTTGTGTTTTTAAGACTGTCGATGAGGGTTCGATGCTCGCTAAGGCTTTCATCGCCCAGTTCAAACATGTCCCCGAGAATCATCATTTTTTCGGGTTTGTCAAGTTGCAGAAAATTTTCGATAGCAACCGCCATACTGCTGGGATTGGCGTTGTAGGCATCCAGAATGATTTCATTTCCGTTTTTAACGATTAGTTGGGAGCGGTTGTTTGCCGGAATGTAGCTTTCAAGTGCTTGTTTGATCGATGCATCGGCCACTTCAAAATATTTTCCAATGGCAATGGACGCATTGACGTTATTGGCATTGTAAAGCCCAATGAGCTGTGACTGCACTGAAATGCTATCAAAGCTTACAAAAACAAATGGGTCGGCCTGCATTGCAGTAATATTCAAATTCGCGTCGGATCGGTTTAAGCCAAAAGTAAACGATTTAAGTCGTCTGGATTTTTCTGCCTGAATTGGATCTTCAAGGTTTACAAAGGCCATTTTTTTATTTGCGGACAGGTATTGATACATTTCACTTTTGCCTTTGATTACACCCTCGACCCCGCCGAAACCTTCAAGATGTGCTTTCCCGAAATTGGTAATGTATCCAAAATCAGGCTGTGCCAATTCGCATAAAAATTCAATTTCTTTTTGGTGGTTTGCGCCCATCTCGACAATCCCAATTTCAGTTTCAGAATGGAATGATAACAAAGTCAGTGGAACGCCAATGTGGTTGTTTAAGTTCCCAACTGTCGCTTTGGTATTGAACTTTTGTGAAAGCACGGCATTGATAAGTTCTTTCGTTGTTGTTTTTCCGTTGCTGCCGGTTAGTGCAACAATCGGCAATTTAAGGTACTGCCGGTGAAATTTCGCCAATTCCTGTAAAGCCGTTAAACTGTCCTCCACTAAGATGGTCCTGCTGTCAATCAAATAGTCGGCATTGTCGATGACGACGTACGAGGCCCCTTTTTCCAAAGCTTCATTAGCAAAAGTATTAGCGTCAAAATTCCCGCCTTTGATGGCAACGAAAAAGGATTTGCTTTCAATCTTGCGCGTGTCGATTGAAACCGAACTGCATGTTAAAAACAAACGATGCATGTTTTGAATATCCATTTGAAATTGGTTTAAAAACAAAAAGCCCTAATAAAAGGGCTTTTGTAAAATATATTTCGAAAATTAATTCGTTCTTCTTTTTTTCTTGTCAGCTTTAGGACCCACTCTTGACATCGCACATCTGAACCCGATGTAATCTGTCGCCATATCCTGTGGAAAGTACCTTCTTTGTGCAGGATCCAACCAATAGGCCCTGTCTCTCCAAGAACCACCTTTGTAAACTCTGACATTGTCGTTAACCAAAGTTGTTCTTTTGTTAGACTTGTCATATTTTCTAACCATGTTGCCCAAACTGTCGGTAGTCACGTTGTGCTCCGGAGAATCGTACATTCTGTGTTTCTCTTTTGTCGCAGCGTCTTCTTCTGTTTCAGCAGTTCCGAAATCGAAATACCTTGTAGATTGTTTATCACCATCACGGTAATTCCTGTTGTCACTTTTATCGAAATTGGTTCTCAAATAAGTCTCTTTTTCGTCAACCGGAACCTGAGCAATTTCTCCAGGATAGTTTCTCGCCACAATTTTACCGTTAGATAAAGTATCGAAAACCTGGGTTTCAGCGGTTACAATTTCTGCTTTTCCGTCTTCGCCAATTTTATTTTTGGTATATACGTTACCTCTGTAATAGTTGAAATCACTTGCTTCATCATCAACGATTGGTCTGTAAACATCGGCAACCCATTCTGCAACGTTACCTGCCATGTCATACAATCCGAAATCATTTGGAGGATATGATTTTACCACATTTGTAATATCGGCACCATCATCAGACCATCCTGCAATTCCACCGTAATCTCCTTTACCTTGTTTAAAGTTGGCCAATTGGTCGCCTCTCACCTGTCTTTTTCCAGAACGTGTATAGCTTCCCGACCAAGGATATTTCTTTTGTCCTTTGTAAATGTTGTACTCTCTCTGTCCAACATCTGCAGCAGCAGCATATTCCCATTCCGCTTCAGTTGGAAGTCTGTATTCAGGTAAAATTAAACCTGAAGATCTTTGAGCATAGACATTTTTAGCTTCTTTAACGTTTCCGTCTTTATCGGCTTTTCCTGGTTTTGCTTTAGAATTCCTTCGTCCTTTTAAAACGATCTCTTCGTCACCACCCATGGTTTTGGTCGGTGAATTTAAATATGTTTCTGTACTAAACGTTTTTTCTCCGCTAACCGCAGTTACTTTCGCATCTTTTTTAAGGAAACCTTCTTTTTCAAGGGTATTTTCGTTGACACGGTCGGTTCTCCACTTAGAGAATTCTACAGCCTGGATCCAATTTACACCTACTACAGGATAGTTTGCATAAGCGGGGTGACGCAGGTAGTTGTTGGTCATTGTTTCGTTATAACCCAATCGGTTTCTCCATACCAAAGTATCAGGGGAAGCACCTTCGTAAATATTTTTATAATTTTCCTGTTCTGGCGGGAACACTCTTTTCAACCAGTCAAGGTATTCCATGTACATCAGGTTTGTCACCTCTGTCTCATCCATATAGAATGATTGCACGTGTTGTTGATTTGGCGAGTTGTTCCAATCGTGCATCACATCATCCTGCACTTTACCCATGGTAAATGTTCCGCCTTCTACCATTACCAAACCTGGACCAGTGGCCTGCTTTTTAAAGTTGGAAGCATATTGAAAGCCTCCTTTTTTGTCGTTGATCTTCCACCCCGTCGCAGTTGACGAGTTCTTGGAGCTGGAGCCTTTACTACAACTAGTAGTTAAACCAAACATTATTACAAGGGACAGTAATAATCTAACAGCCATAAATTTGTTTACTTTCATACGTTAGTAGGTGATAATTTCGAGGCGCAATATAATAATTAACATTTACATTGCAACATCTTTTTTTAAATAATATAAACCCGTTTATTTTCGAATCCCGGCATTTTCATTTCAGAACGCAAAATTAAAATAAATATTATAACCAATTGCACGAAATAAATTATTTTTACCGACCGTAATAATTGCAGGCAAACCGCGTTACTTATTCTAATGAAAAAAACATTATCCCTACTCTTATTGCTGTTTTCGTATGTTGCATTCGGTCAGCAAAGCGGGAACATCAGCATCAACTGGACTCCGGCCCATGTTTATTCTTTTGGGGATTACAATGTCAACATCCCTCAGTTTGACAGTCCAAATTTTTATTTTGACAGTTACCGCAAGGAGGTTTTGTTCCGATTTTCGTCGAACCAGCCAACGGATATCAATGAAAAATCGTTGCAAATTACCAATATTACTTACGAAGCCATTACTGCTGCAGAATTGGGCGAATTGTCTGTAAAAGCCATTCCGGAAAAAATCAACGCTACCTTAAAAAGCGTCCATTCAAGGGATGAATTTGCCGCAGACATCATACTCTCTCCTATTATAAAGGACGCCTCAGGATTTAAAAAAGTCAAGTCTTTCTCTTACTCCTTCTCTGCGGGGAACAGCTCTAAATTGCTTGTTCCGGGTGACGAGTTTGGCTCCAGGCGCAATTCTGTGCTTACTACAGGGGATTGGTACCGTTTTTATGTTACCAAATCGGGTGCATACAGAATTGACAAAGCATTTTTAAGGGCGATAGGCGTGAATGTTGACGGCATCGATCCAAGAAAAATCAAAATATACGGCAATGGCGGACGAATGATCCCTCTAAAAAACAGCGCTTATTATCCGGCCGACCTTACTGAAAATGCGATTATTGTTGCAGGCGAAAATGACGGCGTTTTTAATGATACTGATTTTGCCGTTTTTTACGCAGAAGGAATTGATGTTTTCAATACCGACAGCGACACCAATAACAATCTGTATGCAGACAAGTCCTATTATTATGTAAATGTTCAGGGTGCTGACGGCAAGCGCATCACGTCTATGGTGCAGCCTTCTTCCCCTGCAACAATAACCATCACGGCATTCGATAACTACCAGTACCACGAAATAGATGCCGTTAACGTGGTACGTCTCGGCCGCAGATGGTTTGGGGAAGTTTTTGACATCGATGCCGAACAGGATTTTACCTTCAACATTCCGAACATCGTTACGACTGAACCTGTAAAAATTACCGCTTATGCTGGTGCTTCCGCATTAGTTGCAACGAGTTTTAAGTTTAATGTCAACGGACAGGATCTTGGAACACTAAACCTTTCGACGACAGACGACCACACGCTTTTACGCGCCGGCTCTGTGCAAATGTCTGCTGCCGCATCAGAAAGCATAACCGTTAAAGTCAGCTACCTTAATAATAATGTTCCCGGATCAAAAGGATATCTGGATTACATTCGGGTAAAATCAAAAAGAAACCTGCGCGGCACCGGTCAGCAATTTCCTTTTCAGTATGATGCCGCCGCGTCAACATCGGGCTTTGGTGAATTCCAATTTTCAAACGCCGCCGGAATCAACCAAATCTGGGATGTCACAGATATTTTCAATGTTAGCAAGATTGAAAACAATGGACAAAATGCTTTTTCGTTCAAAGCTTCTCTTGGGGAAGTTCGAAAATACATAGCCGTAGATTTCAATAATTTGTATTCGCCCGACAGGGATTCTAATACGAGGGTAGGCAACCAAAACCTGAAGGGAACGATTTTTAACAATTCTCAGGGACAGCCAGCAGACATCGACTACATCATTGTAGCCCCGCCACAATTTCTGGCTCAGGCCGAGCGCCTTGCTAATTTTCACCGCAATTATTCCTTACTTACCGTTAAGGTAATTTCGCTTGACGACATATACCAGGAATTTTCTTCTGGAAAGCAGGATATCGGAGCCATCCGGAATTTCATGAAGTATGTTTTCAAAAACCCTTTAGACCCGAATAGAAAAGTCAAATACCTGAATCTTTTTGGTGACGCTTCTTTTGACTTTAAAAACCGCGTTTCCGCATTCTCAAACTTTGTTCCTATTTATCATGCTCTGGACGGTTTTAGCGATGGGGAGGATTCATTTTGTTCTGATGATTTTTTCGGGCTTTATGATGACAATGAAGGAAACATTACATCAACCACATCATCAGGACTTGATATTGCCGTGGGTAGAATGATCGCCGGATCTGCACGCCAAGGCGATGAGCTCGTTGATAAAGTAATCGACTATCACGATATTAAATCTTACGGCAACTGGCGCAACAATTTTGTCGCCGTAGCCGATGATGCCGACAAGGACGGCGATGCTTCACTACAAAGCAACATGAACAATCTTACAGACAAGATCGTATTGGAAAAACCTTTCATCAACGGCACAAAAATCCTGATGGATGCGTACGTACAGGAAAGTTCTTCAGGCGGCGGGCGCTACCCAAAGGCAAAAGCAGATTTGTTTAATGCTTTTGAAAAAGGTGCGTTGGTTTTTAACTATCTCGGGCATGGCGGAGAAGACGGATTGTCGCAGGAGCGTATTTTTCAAACTGCCGACGGCCAAAATCTGAACAACAAATACAAATACCCTTTGTTTATCACCATTACCTGCGAATTTACCCGGTTTGACAATCCGTTTAGGCCAACCGCCGGCGAATATACTTATTGGAATACACATGGGGGCGCCATTTCATTAATCACAACCGTGCGCTCAATTGGCCAGTCAACGGGTGAATCCTTTAATATTCTTTTGTCAAAATACCTGTTTTCATACGGTTCGAATGAATATGTATCGATTGCCGAAGCCCTGCGTCGGGCAAAAAGAGATCCGAATGCACCTATTGTAAATGTGGTATTTTACATTGGCGATCCCGCGCTGATGCTGGCAATCCCAAAACCAAACATCAGGCTCACCAAAATCAATGATATTCCAATCGCTGATGTGACCGAACCTTTAAAAGCATTGGCATATGCAAAACTCACAGGAGAAGTGGTCGATGAGAACAACAACCCGCTCCCATCATACAACGGCGATCTTGCGATACAAATCTTTGATAAGATGCTCACAAAGCGAACCCGCAACAACGATGGACAAAGTCCGCCCATCAATTTCACAACATTAGGAGAAACGATTTTCAGGGGAAATGCAAGTGTGGCCAATGGAAAATTTGAATTTGGTTTTGTAGTACCCAGAGACATTACGATCGATGTGGGAGACGGGCGCGCCAGTTTTTATGCTAAAAGAGGACAGATTTTTTTAGACAAATCAGGTTATAATAATTCGGTAAAAATTGGAGGCATCAACGAAAGTGCTGAATCGGACACAACAGGGCCGACAGTAAAATTATACATGAACGACCAGACGTTTGTTTCTGGCGGAATCACCAATGAATCTCCGATTTTCCTCGCTTTTCTTGAAGATGAACACGGAATTAACACCGCGAGCGGAATTGGGCACGACATTGTTGCGATCCTCGACGGCGATGAAAACAATCCGTACAAACTCAACGATTATTACGAAACCGAACTAGACGATTACAAAAAAGGAAAGTTAAAATTTCCATTTAGAGACCTGGCTGTCGGTTTGCATACAATCACTTTTAAGGCTTTTGACGTATATAACAATCTGGTGACTGCTGAGATTCAGTTTTTGGTTGTGAATGACGATTCGATTACGATTACAAATGTGCTCAATTATCCGAATCCATTTGTGAATTACACCCAGTTTTGGTTTACGCACAACAAGCCTTTCGAACCGTTGGAAGTTCAGGTTCAGGTGCTCACGATCACAGGAAAAGTCGTTTGGACAAAAAACCAGACGATTACCACCGACGGTTTTTTATCACGCGAAATTACCTGGGATGGCAAGGATGATTTTGGCGATAAGATTGGAAAGGGCGTTTACGTGTACAAGCTCACAGTGAAGTCTTTGCTCACAAATACCAAAACGCATAAGTACGAAAAACTTGTAATCCTTTAATAAAATAGTATATTTGTTCAATTATATAAAAATTCAGAATGAGAAAAATTGCAGTAATATTAATTTGTTTGATATCGATACAATTCGCAAAAGCACAAGACAGGGTCATCACAACAGGGGTTCCTTTTTTACTGATTGCAGCCGATGCTCGTTCAGCGGGTATGGCCGATCAGGGTGTAGCCACTTCGCCTGATGCTTTTTCACAACAATACAATCCGGCTAAATACGCATTTGCTACAGACAAAATTGGCGCTTCGGCAAGTTACACGCCTTACCTGACCGATCTAGTCAATGACATTTCACTCGGGCAAATCACGTTCTACAACCGTTTTAACGACAGAATGGCATTTGCAGCCAGCTTGAGGTATTTTGGTTTAGGGGAAATCGAATTGAGAAATGCCGCCGAAGATGTTCCCGTGATTGTAAAACCTAACGAATTGGCTTTCGACGTGTCTTACTCTTTGCACCTGAGCGAACAGTTTGCCATGGCCGTTGCCGGTCGCTACATCAGGTCTAATTTGAAAATTGCAGACGCCACTACCGATGCATCGGCTGCAAGTTCATTTGCTGTGGATATTGCCGGTTATTTTCAATCGGAAGAAATAGCGTTCAATGACTTCAACGGAAGATACCGTTTGGGTTTCAACTTTCAGAATCTTGGACCAAAGATTAGCTACGATAAAGATGTTAACGATTTAAATTCAAACTTCCTTCCTGCAAACATGAAACTTGGTGGTGGATTTGATTTTATACTTGACGAATACAATAAAGTAGGTGTTAGTGCCGAATTCAACAAATTATTGGTTCCAACGCCACAGACAGTAACCGATAAAAATGGTGACGGTATAATCAACAGCCTTGACCAGAAAATCGTAAACGATGAATACAGCAGCATTGGATGGACATCAGGAATCTTTAAATCTTTCGGTGATGCACCTGACGGATTCAGCGAAGAGCTAAAAGAATTCACTTACTCTGTCGCAGCCGAATATTCTTACCAGGAATCCTTTGCTTTCCGATTGGGTTACTTCAACGAAAGCGTAGAAAAAGGAGCCCGAAAATTCCTGTCGCTAGGAGCCGGATTCAAATACAACGTAGTCAAAATCGATGTATCTTACCTATTCTCTGCCTCTAAAGTGAAAAACCCGCTTGAAAATACGCTTCGCTTCTCGCTGAGCTTCGCGTTCGGAGACAAATACGACGAATATTAGTATATTTAACCCATAACTAAAAAATCCAAATTTCAACTTACTGAAATTTGGATTTTTTTTCCCCTGTAAAGAATGAAAGACATTACTATTACAACCCACTTTTCTGCGTTTGACGACGCTGCAGAATTACCTTCAGACGTTCAGGATTTAATGGCGAAGGCCGTTGCAATCAGAAAGCATGCTTATGCACCGTATTCCAAATTCCGTGTAGGTGCTGCCATCCTTTTGGACAATGGAGAAATCGTTCTCGGATCGAACCAGGAAAATGCCGCTTATCCGTCCGGGCTTTGCGCCGAAAGGACCGCGATTTTCTACACCGGCGCTAATTATCCTGAAGCGAAAATCCTCAAAATGGCGATCAGCGCGGCATCCGATACTAATCCGACGTTAAGCCCGATTCCTCCATGCGGTGCTTGCCGCCAATCGATTGCCGAATACGAATTCAAGCAGGACAATCCGATCGAAATTTATTTCATGGGAGAATCCGGAGCCGTATTTAAGTCGGATTCACTTAAAAATTTACTGCCGCTTACGTTTGACAAAAACTTCCTTTAAAATAACTAAAATTTAGGATTTAAATTTTAGTTCTAGGCAGGAATGTCTTATTTTTGCGTTTCGCAAATTGGTGTGAGGAAACGATTTTGCGTTGTATAAAAACGGACAAATAACACTTTAGCAAAAGAACAACAATTCAGATGAAAGAAGTTACAAAAGAAGTTTATTTAAAGTGGTATGAAGACATGCTGCTTTGGAGAAAGTTTGAAGATAAATTAGCTGCACTTTACATACAACAAAAAGTACGAGGATTTCTTCACCTATACAATGGACAGGAAGCGGTTTTGGCCGGAGCATTGCACGCAATGGATTTGGGCAAAGACAAAATGATTACCGCTTACAGGAACCACGTACAGCCAATCGGAATGGGCGTTGACCCAAAAGCCGTTATGGCAGAATTGCTCGGGAAAGTGACCGGTACTTCTAAGGGCATGGGTGGCTCGATGCACATTTTCTCAAAAGAAAAAGGGTTTTATGGCGGTCACGGAATCGTAGGGGCGCAAATCCCTGTGGGTGCCGGAATCGCTTTCGCAGATAAATATTTCAATACCGGGGGCGTGACTTTGACCTACTTCGGAGACGGAGCAGCAAGACAAGGTTCGCTTCACGAGGCGTTCAATATGGCGATGTTGTGGAAATTGCCTGTAGTATTCATTGTTGAAAACAATGGTTACGCGATGGGAACTTCTGTCGAAAGAACCGCAAACCATACCGACATCTGGAAATTAGGTCTGGGCTATGAAATGCCTTGCGGACCGGTGGACGGAATGAACCCTGTAAAAGTGGCGGAGGCCATGGATGAAGCGATCGACCGTGCAAGACGCGGCGACGGACCAACATTCCTCGAAATGAAAACATACCGTTACAGAGGACACTCGATGTCTGATGCGCAATTGTACCGTTCTAAAGATGAAGTCGAAGAATATAAAAAAATCGATCCGATCACCCAAGTTTTGGATGTGATCAAAGATCAGAAATATGCTACCGATGCAGAAATCGAAGCGATTGACGAGCGCGTAAAAGAGCTTGTTGAAGAATGCGCAAAATTTGCAGAAGAATCTCCATTCCCGGAAGTACAGCAGTTGTACGACGTGGTTTACGAACAAGAAAATTATCCATTCATTCCTCACAAACTATAATCACATGGCAATTAAAATCACAATGCCGCGCCTGAGCGATACGATGACGGAAGGAACGGTTGCAACGTGGCTTAAAAAAGTGGGCGATAAAATCAGCGAAGGCGATATTTTAGCCGAGATCGAAACCGATAAAGCAACAATGGAATTTGAGTCATTCAATTCCGGGACTTTATTGCACATCGGCATTCAGGAAGGCGAATCGGCTCCGGTTGATTCTCTTTTGGCGATCATCGGAAACGAAGGCGAAGACATTGCTGCGCTTTTAGCTGATGGAGGTGCTCCGGCTGCAGAAACACCAAAAGCCCAGGCAAAAACAGAAGACAAAAAAGAAGAAGCTACTCCTGCTAAGTCAGAAGCTACCCAAGGTGAAGCCGAACAGAGCGCAGCTAAATCTGAAGATAAAAAAGACTCGAGCGATAGCGGACAGGCGAAGCAAACCGCTCCAGCTGCTGGACTTCCAAAAGGAGTTGTCGTAGTTACGATGCCGCGTTTGAGTGACACCATGACCGACGGAACCGTAGCCACATGGCTTAAAAAAGTGGGTGATAAAGTAGCCGAAGGCGATATTCTTGCCGAAATCGAAACTGATAAAGCAACAATGGAATTCGAATCGTTCAATGCCGGAACTTTATTGTTCGTCGGGATCAACGAAGGTGAAACTGCGCCTGTGGACAGCGTACTTGCGATTATCGGGCCGGAAGGAACCGACATCACCGGTGTCGCTGAAAATTTCAAAAAAGGTGGTGCAGCTCCTGCTCCAACATCGGAAACCAAATCTGATGCACCGAAAGTAGACTCATCGGAAGCAAAATCTGATGAAAAATCTGACTCGAAAGAAGAAGAAACCGTAAATGTAGTTTCTGACGGAAAAAGAATTTTTATTTCCCCATTGGCCAAAAAAATCGCTGAAGAGAAAAAAATCAATATTGCACAGGTGAAAGGTTCAGGCGAAAACGGCCGCATTGTTAAAGCCGACATCGAGAACTTTAAACCGCAAGCCGCAGCCGCTCCTGCATCAACTGAACAAACGTCAGCTCCAGCGAAATCAGAACAGGCTTCTGCTCCGGTAAAAGCATTTGTTCCAGCAGGCGAAGTATCTTCGGAAGAAGTCAAAAATTCGCAAATGCGCAAAACGATCGCACGCCGTTTGGCAGAGTCGAAATTCACCGCGCCGCATTATTACTTAACTATTGAAGTAGCAATGGACGATGCGATGAAATCGAGAGCGGTCATCAATACTGTTCCTGACACGAAAGTTTCGTTTAACGATATGGTAATCAAAGCGTGTGCAATGGCCTTGAGAAAACACCCACAAGTGAATTCACAGTGGAAAGACGATGTGACCGTAATCCACCACAACATCAGCATTGGCGTTGCCGTAGCTGTCGAAGATGGATTGTTGGTGCCTGTATTGCAATTTACAGACCAGATGAGCCTGACACAAATCGGCACAAAAGTGAAAGACCTTGCCGGAAAAGCGAGAACCAAAAAATTACAGCCTGCAGAAATGGACGGAAGTACTTTTACGGTTTCAAACCTTGGGATGTTCGGAATCACGGAGTTTACTTCAATCATCAATCAACCAAATTCTGCAATTCTTTCTGTAGGAGCGATCGTTGAAAAACCCGTCGTTAGAAACGGACAAATCGTTGTTGGAAATACGATGAAAGTCACATTGGCCTGTGATCACAGAACCGTTGACGGCGCGACAGGGGCACAATTCCTGCAAACGCTTAGAACTTACCTGGAAAATCCGGTGACGATGTTGGCATAAGCCAAATTCAAATAAACATTAAAAATCCCGTATTGAAATTCAGTGCGGGATTTTTATTATTGTCTACATGGGACCGAAAACCTGACGTCAAATTGCCAGATAGCCTCCAGCCATGCTTCCACACTTTTTCAAATAAAATTAGCCGTAGATCTTGTGTCATTTTTAAACGAACGACTTGTCACAGATTTTGTGTCTCTTTTTTTTGAAATGAAAAAATTGTCACAGCTTTTTGTTTTGTCAACAAGTCGTTTCTTAGACACTTTTTGCTGTTGCTCGGCAGGCAATGGTTTTATTTAACCATTTTCTATGATAATGCATTTTGTTTTGTAGCTGATTTTCATAACTTTAAATAAATCAAAAACAATATTTATTATGGCTACTAAAATCTTAACGACAGCATTTTTAAAAGAATTGCAAATGGAAACGGCGTCGACACGCAAATGCCTGGAGCGAATCCCGCTTGCTGAACTTTCAAAATTTAAGCCTCATGAAACCTCGATGGAAATGGGCTATCTGACTTTGCTAGTCGCCGATATCCCAATGTGGATCGCTATGATGATCACGGATTCTGAAATCGACATGGGCACGTATCCACATGCCAAAATTGAAACCTCGGAACAGTTGATGCAAAGCTTTGAGGCGAATATCAAAAAAGCAGAAGCAGCGCTTCAAAACGCAGATGACGACATGCTCGAAGAAAATTTTAGCCTGAAAGCAAATGGCAAAGTCATGTATACGTCCCCGAAGAAAATTGACATTGGCACAACGATCAATCATTGGGTGCACCACCGCGGGCAACTGACTGTTTACATGCGGATGAACGGCATCAAAATTCCTTCGATTTACGGCCCATCTGCAGATGATAAAAGTTTTTAGCATTCAGGGAAAAGCAGTACTTTTCGGAAAATTATATTCTGATGAAAAAAATCTTGCTTTACGCCGTGCTGATCATGTCGTTCGCGTGTAACAAACAAAAAAATACCGAAGGCGTAATCGACCTGATTAACGACGAACATTCGTTTTCAGTTGCTGAAAAAGCCGTTGTCAAACATTTGGATCTTGACATCAAAGTCGATTTTGAAACGCAGACAATTTCTGGAAAAGCGTCATGGAAAATCGATAATGTTTCGAAAGGAAAAGAAATCATTTTTGACGAAAATACACTTGAAATTGAAAAAGTGACTTTGGGCGATAACGAAGAGCCAGCCAAATTCAAACTCGGCACTGAAGTAGAATTTCACGGAAAGCCTTTAATTGTATCGATTGAACCCACCACAACAAAAGTCAATATTTACTACAAAACCACTAAAGATGCAATCGCATTGCAATGGCTGACTCCGCTCCAAACCGCAGATAAAGCCAAACCATTTTTATTTTCGCAAGGAGAAAGTATCTGGACGCGCACGTGGATACCATGCCAGGATTCGCCATCAATCCGCTTTACTTACAATGCCAAAGTGACCGTCCCTAAAGACCTGATTGCATTGATGAGCGCTGTCAATCCGCAAAAGAAAAACGATACCGGCGTTTATACATTTGTCCAAAATAAAAAAATCCCTTCTTATTTGATGGCGATTGCCGTTGGCGACCTTGCTTTCAAATCGATCGACAACAGAACAGGTGTCTATGCTGAACCGTCGGTTTTAGACAAAGCTGCATGGGAATTTGCCGAACTTGGAAAGATGGTTTATGCTGCCGAAAAATTATACGGGCCGTACCGCTGGGGCAGATACGACGTTTTGGTGTTGCCGCCAAGTTTCCCTTATGGCGGAATGGAAAATCCGAATTTAACATTCCTGACACCGGGCGTTATAGCAGGCGACAGATCGTTAACGAGCCTGTTAGCGCATGAATTAGGCCACAGCTGGAGCGGAAATTTGGTTACAAATGCCACTTGGGACGATGTTTGGCTCAACGAAGGTTTTACAACTTACGTCGAACATCGTATTGGCGAGGAAATTTTCGGAAAGAATGAAGCCAAAATGCAGGATGTCTTAAGCCGAAAAGGATTGCAGGACAATATTGCAGAAATGGGTGTCAAAAATCCGGATACACGATTAAAAGTGGATACCCAAGGCAGAAATCCGGACGAATCCCTAAGCGACATTCCATACGAAAAAGGCTATGCGTTTTTACAGACTATAGAAGATGCGGTCGGCAGGCAAAAATTCGACGCATTCATCAAAGCCTATTTCAATGCACACGCTTTTCAATCTATTACGACTGAAGATTTTGTAGCTTACATCAATAAAAATTTGATTAAAGGCGATGAAAATCTTGAAGAAAAAATAAAGCTTGATGAATGGATTTACAGTCCAGGAATTCCGTCAAATATCATTGTACCTACTTCTGAAGATTTTATCAAGATTGACAGCATCCAGGCGAATTGGAGAAAAACCGGAACCAAAGGACTGGCCCAACAAATAAAATCCACCACCGAAAAACAACATTTTATCGATTACTTGCCACAGGATCTGACTGAAAAAGAAATGGCGGAAATCGACGCAGAATTTCATTTTACTGATAAAGGAAATTTTGTCATCAAACGCCAATGGTTTGTACAGGCGATAAAGCACAATTACAAACCGGCGCGACCAGCCATCGAAAATTTCATGGTCGCCACAAGCCGTACCGGATCTTTGGAGACGCTTTACAAGGAAATGATCAAAACGCCTGAAGGCAAAGATTGGGCAAAACAGATTTTTGAAAAGGCAAAACCTGGTTATCATTTGACCACCGTTCAAGACCTGCAACGAACATTAAACTAAAAAAATCCCGTCTTAAAGGCGGGATTTTTCAATTCTTATATTTGTTCAAACCTTTAACGAACTACGGAAAGCCCGCGCGGCATAATACGATTGCGCGCCATTGTGGTAAATGAAAACCCGGTCATAACGGCGGTCGCCAAAAATACTTCCTCCCAACTTTCTAACATCATCAGGAGTTTGCAGCCAGCTTGAAGTCTTCAAATCAAATTTTCCAAGTTGCTGCAATTCGCGATACTGCTGTTCGGTTAAAATTTCGACACCCATCGTTGCTGCCATATCAATCGCATTGTTTTGAGGCTGTTGTTCTTTTCTTGACATCTGGCCTTCGCGGTCGTAACATAAACTTCTTCGGCCTTTTGGGCTTTCTTCTGAACAATCATAGAAAATGAATTCGTTTGTGGTTTTGTCGTAACCAACTACATCCGGCTCGCCTCCGGTTGTTTCCATTTCCTGCAATATGGATAATTTTTCGGGATCATCTTCAAGCTTCACTCTTACTTCCGACCATTCGATATTTTGATGCCGATCGATGTGTTTTTCAAAACGGACGTGTAAAATATTAATTAATGCTTGCTGTTGGCTTGCGGACAACTGTTTTCTATTTTCCATTGTTGTAAAGTTTGGTACATCTGAATAATTTTCAATCTTGATTTATATCGGATTATTGCTGTTATATGCATCCTGGATTTCATTTTCCCGACATACATCTTAAGGTAGTTTTCTGTCAGGAATATTTTCGACCTTTCAAATCGCTGAAATTGCATCCCAAGATAAAAAATCCAGATTGAAGTTGTGGCATCGGGAATTAATTTTATTTCTACGTCAGGTAATTTCCGAATACTTTGACGAGCGTTTAGAAAAAGGCCCGCTTTCAATTCACATCTTTCGTAATATTGTTAATCTAGGCTTTCTGACTTCTTGCGTCACGCTGATCACTCCTAAGAAACTTATGTTTAAAAACTTCATGCATATTGGCATTTGAGGTATTCAAAGTGTGTTGCGGCAATGCGCCGCTAATTTTGGCGCTGTTGATCAGAATATCAATTTTTCCTTGCTCTTGCTCAACGCTCTTTTTTAGCTGCCAGAATAGAATCAGGCTCATCACATCAATTTCAATGGCTCAGGCATAAATTTTTCTCATTCAACGCTGCAACTACTGCTTTGCCTTTTAAGTTGCAGCTTCCAAGGTAAACGAATAAATCTTTTTTAGAGAGCTGCTTTGCTGTTTCCAAATAATGCCTCTATTGGCTCCTGTAATCAATGCTAACTCCAGATTTATCCTTTAATAAAAACAATGGTGCACCGTTTGAGAATGGCATTATTTGTCTTTTAGCAAAAGGCGCCTAGGAATATTTCTTCTGATTCTGGTTAGTGAGAATGGGTCACGCCCAAAAGAAGATGTGACATCAGAAAGTGGAATCCTGTTTGCTATATTGGAATAAATTCTCAGGAACATCAATTAGTGCGTGGTTACTTCTTAAAGACAAAATTCCTATCAATTAATGACAAGGATTTGCTGTAAAACAAAAACCCGTTAGAAGGGTTTTCAAAAAGATTCGAGGGCTTCAGTCCAGGACTGTCAAGCAGTG
>Ga0247805_1000573_pt1 | contig 18670 bp, 9 predicted proteins | sample UWRJL044104R1_FD_180930 | JGI IMG/M metagenome (GOLD analysis project Ga0247805, IMG submission 180930) | Plant litter microbial communities from Arlington Agricultural Research Station in Wisconsin, United States - UWRJ-L044-104R-1 | ecosystem: Environmental > Terrestrial > Plant litter >... | reverse complement strand
ATTCGTCAGTTAACTGGTATGCGTGGTTTGATGGCTAAGCCTAAAAAATCTACTGCTGGTGGTGGTGAGATTATTGAAAACCCGATTCTTTCTAACTTTAAGGAAGGTCTTTCGATCCTTGAGTATTTCATTTCTACTCACGGTGCTCGTAAAGGACTTGCGGATACGGCTCTTAAAACTGCCGATGCTGGATACTTAACAAGAAGACTTCATGACGTTTCTCAAGATGTTATTGTAAACATCGAAGATTGTGGAACTTTAAGAGGTGTTGAAGTTTCTGCTTTGAAGAAAAATGAGGAAATCGTTGAATCATTAGGAGAAAGAATTTTAGGACGTGTTGCATTGCAAGATGTAATTAATCCTTTAGATGGCGGAGTTTTAGTGAAATCGGGAGACCAAATCACTGAAGCTATAATGAAGGCTATTGAAGCTTCTCCGGTTGAAAAAGTTGAAGTTCGTTCTCCATTAACATGTGAGGCATTAAAAGGTATTTGTGCTAAATGTTATGGTAGAAACTTAGCTACCGGAAAAATGACACAAAGAGGAGAAGCAGTAGGTGTTATTGCTGCTCAGTCTATTGGTGAGCCAGGTACACAGTTAACACTTCGTACTTTCCACGTTGGAGGGGTTGCAGGAGGTATTTCTGAAGAATCTAGTATTATTACACGTTTTGCGGGTAAACTGGAAATTGAAGATTTAAAAACTGTTAAAGGTGAAGATAGTGAAGGGAATTCAGTTGATATTGTAGTATCACGTTCAACAGAATTAAAATTAATTGACGAAAGAACAGGCATTTTATTAAGTACAAATAATATTCCTTACGGTTCCAGTATTTTTGTTCAGGACGGACAATCTGTTGGTAAAGGAGATGTTATCTGTAAATGGGATCCATATAACGGAGTTATTGTTTCTGAGTTTACCGGTAAAATTGCTTACGAAGATTTAGAGCAAGGTCAGTCGTTTATGGTTGAAATTGATGAGCAAACAGGTTTCCAGGAAAAAGTAATTTCTGAGTCAAGAGCTAAAAAATTAATCCCAACTTTATTGGTTTACGGTAAAGAAGGTGAATTGATCCGTTCTTATAACTTACCGGTTGGAGCTCACTTGATGGTTGAAAACGGTGAGAAAATTAAAGCAGGTAAAGTATTGGTTAAAATTCCGCGTCGTTCTTCTAAATCAGGAGATATTACAGGAGGTTTACCAAGAATTACAGAGTTGTTAGAGGCTCGTAATCCATCTAACCCAGCTGTAGTTTCTGAAATTGATGGTGTTGTTTCTTTTGGAAAAATCAAAAGAGGTAACCGTGAGATTGTTATCGAATCTAAATTTGGTGATGTTAGAAAATACTTAGTAAAATTATCAAGCCAGATTCTTGTTCAGGAAAATGACTTTGTAAGAGCAGGTGTTCCTTTGTCTGATGGTGCTATTACTCCGGATGATATTTTAAGAATTCAGGGACCAGCTGCTGTTCAACAGTATTTGGTAAATGAAATTCAGGAAGTTTACCGTTTGCAAGGAGTAAAAATTAATGACAAGCACTTTGAGGTAGTTATTCGTCAGATGATGCGTAAAGTAAGAGTTCAGGATCCTGGAGATACTTTATTCTTAGAAGATCAATTGATCCATACTAAAGATTTTATTGTTCAAAATGATAAATTATATGGTATGAAAGTGGTTGAAGATGCTGGAGATTCTGCAGTATTGAAACCAGGTCAGATTATTACGCCTCGTGATTTACGTGATGAAAATTCATTATTGAAACGTAATGATAAAAATCTTGTTGTAGCCAGAGACGTAATTACTGCAACGGCAACGCCAGTTTTACAAGGTATCACAAGAGCTTCGCTTCAAACTAAATCATTCATTTCTGCTGCTTCATTCCAGGAAACTACAAAAGTACTTAACGAAGCTGCAGTAGCAGGTAAAGTTGATGATTTGGAAGGCTTAAAAGAAAATGTAATTGTTGGTCACAGAATTCCTGCAGGAACTGGTATGAGAGAATACGATAATACAATCGTAGGTTCTAAAGATGATTACAATGAAATGATGGCAAACAAAGAAGAGTACATTTATTAATTCTTATCAATTCCCTCTTTTTCGAAAGAGGGAAATTGAAAAAAAATATTAAATTATGAGTAATCCGAAACAACAAGAACAAATTAATATTGAGCTGGACGAAACCATTGCAGAAGGAATTTATTCCAATCTTGCGATTATCAATCACTCATCATCTGAATTTGTTTTAGATTTTGTAAATATTATGCCGGGTACTCCAAAAGCCAAGGTGAAGTCAAGAATTGTTTTGACGCCACAACATGCTAAAAGATTATTGAGAGCAATTGGAGAAAATATTCATCGATTTGAAGCAGCTCATGGCGAAATCAAAGAAACTGAACAAGCACCAATTCCACTTAATTTTGGTCCGGCAGGACAAGCATAAATTTTAAAAGCCCCAGAAATGGGGCTTTTTTTATAAATTAAATTTGAAAAATTTACCATGAAGCATCAGTTTTTTGTATTTAATCCGATATAATTCATTTTGAACGAATATATTTTAGAGAGTTAAAGTTCTGCAATATATTTGACTTACATAAAATAAGAAAATTAATTTTTTTTAAAAGTTAATTTAATTCCATAAAAAAAGCGCCAATTGTAAAATTGGCGCTTTTTGATTTTATTATGTAGTTTTATTCAAATTCCGAAGTAAAAAACAATTTTACGTTTGGATATTTACTTTGAGTCATTTGAATTGTAAAATCAGAGTCAGCTAAAAATACCAGTTGACCATATTTATCATGAGCAAGAAACTTTTGCTTGATTCTTCTAAATTCTTTGAATTCATCACTTTTAGGATCATTTGGTTTTACCCAGCACGCTTTATGGACAGGGAAATTTTCATATGTACATTTTGCTCCGTACTCATGTTCCAGACGATATTGAATTACTTCATATTGCAGTGCTCCAACAGTTCCGATGATTTTACGATTATTCATCTCCAAAGTAAATAATTGTGCAACACCTTCATCCATCAATTGATCAATTCCTTTGTCCAGCTGTTTTGCTTTCATCGGATCTGCATTATTGATGTATCTGAAATGTTCCGGAGAAAAACTCGGAATTCCTTTAAAGCTCATTAATTCACCTTCAGTTAATGTATCACCAATTTTAAAATTTCCGGTATCGTGTAAACCGACAATGTCACCCGGATATGAAATATCAACGATCTCTTTTTTCTCAGCAAAAAAAGCATTTGGGCTTGAGAATTTTAAATTCTTTTTTTGACGAACGTGATAATAAGGTTTATTTCTTTCAAAAGTACCCGAAACAATTTTGATAAAAGCCAGACGGTCTCTGTGTTTTGGATCCATATTAGCATGGATTTTAAATACAAAACCTGACATTTTCTCTTCTGTTGGATTAACCAAACGGGTTTCGGAATCTTTTGGTCTTGGGGAAGGAGCAATTGCAACAAAACAATCTAATAATTCACGAACTCCAAAATTGTTCAGGGCTGAACCAAAAAAAACAGGTTGAATTTTTCCATCCAAATAATCCTGACGGTCAAATTTTGGATATACTTCGTCAATTAATTCTAATTCTTCACGAAGTCTCTCAGCGGGTTTCTGACCAATAATTTTATCTAATTCCGGATTGTTTTGAACATCTGAAAAAGCAATGGTTTCTTCAATATTTTTACGGCTGTCGCCACTAAAAAGATTAATGTTTTGTTCCCATAAATTATAAATTCCCTGAAAATCATAACCCATTCCGATAGGGAAACTTAAAGGTGTAACCGTTAAGCCTAATTTTTGCTCCACTTCATCCATTAAGTCAAAGGCATCTTTTCCTTCACGGTCTAATTTGTTGATGAAAACAATCATCGGAATATTACGCATTCTACAAACTGCAACTAATTTTTCAGTTTGTTCCTCGACTCCTTTTGCAACATCAATAACAACAATAACACTATCAACAGCGGTTAAGGTTCTAAAAGTATCTTCGGCAAAATCCTTGTGACCCGGAGTATCAAGAATATTGATTTTTTTGTCATTATAATTAAAAGCAAGAACAGAAGTAGAAACCGAAATACCTCTTTGGCGCTCAATTTCCATGAAATCACTCGTTGCTCCTTTTTTAATTTTATTGTTTTTTACAGCACCAGCTTCCTGAATTGCTCCTCCAAACAAAAGTAATTTTTCAGTTAAAGTAGTCTTTCCTGCATCGGGATGCGAGATAATTCCAAATGTTCTTCTGCGTTGTATTTCTTTTAAAAAGCTCATATTTTGTATAAATAGGATGCAAAAGTACTATTAATTAATGCTAATTAAAAATAAAATACAATACTGTTTTTTGAACAATACACTGTTTAAACCCTTTAAAAGTATTAATTGGGAGAGTCGGAATTATATAAAAAATACTATTTCAAATGTTGCATATAATTTTTTGTTAATAGTATAGCTGATAGTTGTATTATGTAATTGAATTGTTATTTTTGTTCGGTTATAAGTCAAAAATAAAGTACAGTACTTTTTATTCTAACTTCATTAATTTAAAGGAAGGACTGGAATTGTTGTAAAAGGACAATTTTCTATTAGATTTGTAAACAGCAACTTTACATTAAAATTAAATTTAAAATAATGTTATTAAAAAAATTACAACAAAAAACTATTCAATTGAAAGTAGTATTGGCAATGTGTTTTTTGTTTTTTTTCAGCTCAATTATTTCAGCTCAGGAAATTATTAAAGATACTGTTGTTCAAAAACCAGTTGAAGTTTCAATCGAAAAGAAAAAAATTGACGGTATTATAGCTACTGTAGGAGATTATATTGTTTTAGATTCAGATATAGATAAAGGTTTTGTCGAAATTACTGCTCAGGGCGGATCTGTAAATGACATTACAAGATGTCAGATGCTGGGTAAACTTTTAGAAGATAAATTATACGCACACCAGGCTATTCAGGATAGTATAATTGTTAGTGATGCAGAGGTAAGAAGCCTTATGGATGACCGATTGAGTTATATGTTGCGTCAGGCTGGAGGAGATATTAATAAAATTGTTGAGTTTTATAAGAAAGGTTCTGTAGAAGAGTTTAAAACGTATTTTGCTGACATTCTAAAAGAACAGAAATTGTCTGCTGAAATGCAGAAAAAGATTGTAGATGCTGTTGAAATTACACCAGAAGAGGTTCGTAATTTCTTTAAAACGATTCCAAAAGAAGAATTGCCAACTTTTGGAGCTGAAATGGAAGTTGCACAAATCGTCGTAGAACCAAAAGTTTCAAAAGAGGATGAACAAAAGGTTATCGACAGGTTAAACGGTATAAGGAAAGATGTTTTAGAAGGCTCCAGTTTTGCCACTAAAGCTGTTTTATATTCACAAGATCCCGGATCATCTTCTAGTGGTGGTTTTTATAAAATGACAAGGAAAACACCTTTTGTAAAAGAATTTAAGGATGTTGCTTTTAGTTTAGGAGAAGGTGAAATCTCTGAACCATTTAAAACCACTTTTGGATTTCATATTATTATGGTGGATAAAATAAAAGGGCAGGAGGTAGAACTGCGTCATATTCTAATATCCCCAACAGTATCTGAGAATGCACTGAAAGAAGCTAAGGAAAGAATTACAAATATCAGAAATAAAATAGAAAGTAAAGAGGTTTCATTTGCTGATGCTGCCAGAACAGATTCCGATGAAAAGGAAACTAAGGCAAATGGAGGGGTTTTAATTAATCCAAATACCCAGGATACACGTTTCGAATTAACAAAAATGGATCCTACTTTATATTCTCAAGTATCCAATTTAAAAGATAATGAAGTATCACAGCCTCTTTTAAATACAGATGATAAAGGCAAAAAAACATACAAGTTAATTACCGTAACAAACAGAATTGATTCCCACACAGCTGATTATGCTCAGGATTATACCAAAATTAAAGAATTGGCTTTAAAAGAAAAGCAATTCACTACAATTGGAAAATGGTTTGATACTAAAATTAAAGATACCTATATAAAAATAATTGGAGAATACAGAGATTGTAACTTTACAAACAATTGGCTGAAAAAATAATTTTTATAAAATAAATAAAAAGAGTTAGTTTTATGAATTCATAGAACTAACTCTTTTTTAATTTTAAAACACATTTAAATGTCTGACGTAGCAGCAATTCATAATTTAGTTCAAAAAAGAAATGAATTAAAAAAAGAAATCGCAAAAATCATTGTAGGCCAGGATGCAGTTGTAGATCAAATTTTACTTTGTATATTTTCAGGAGGACATGCTCTTCTAATTGGAGTTCCGGGTTTGGCGAAAACTCTAATGATTAATACTTTGTCTCAGGCTTTAGGATTGGATTTCAAAAGAATTCAGTTTACTCCGGATTTAATGCCGTCTGATATTTTAGGAAGTGAAATTCTGGATGAAAACAGGCAGTTCAAATTTATTAAAGGACCCATTTTTTCAAACATTATTCTTGCTGATGAGATCAACAGAACTCCTCCGAAAACACAAGCTGCGTTGCTAGAAGCGATGCAGGAACGCTCTGTTACGATTGCAGGAGAGAATCATAAATTGGATTTACCCTATTTTGTATTGGCAACTCAGAATCCAATTGAGCAGGAAGGAACGTATCCTTTGCCGGAAGCACAATTAGACCGTTTTATGTTTGCCGTAAAATTAGAATATCCAAGTTTTCAGGAAGAAGTTCAGGTAGTAAAACAAACTACTTCGGATATAAAAACGACTATTAATCCATTGTTTACAGCTCAGGAAATTATTGATTTTCAACATTTGATCCGCAGGATTCCTGTGGCAGATAATGTAATCGAGTATGCAGTAACTTTGGTAAGCAAAACCCGTCCGGATAATCCTTTGTCAAATGATTTTGTAAAAAACTATTTAGATTGGGGAGCAGGTCCAAGAGCTTCTCAGAATTTGATTTTAGCAGCCAAGGCTCATGCAGCTTTCAATGGTAAATTTTCTCCGGATATCGAAGATGTAAAAGCAGTTGCAACGGGTATTTTACGTCACAGAATTATTAAAAACTACAAAGCAGATGCTGAAGGAATAACGGAAGAGATTATCATTCAGAAATTGATGTAGATTAAAAAAATAGGATATACCCTAACAAGCTTTAAACTTGTTAGGGTTTTTTATTTTAGTTCTGTTTTGCTGGTTTCATTAATCAAACGCACAGGTTTATTATAGAAAAGTTTTATCGATAAAACTTCTACAAGAGAGGTATATTTTTTGTTTCCACATTCATACCACCAATAAGAAAAATATCGAATATTATCTTTCTCCATTTTTACAAACCAAATTTCTTCCTGGTTCCGGAGAATTTTTTTAGATTCAATTATTTTATAGCCATTGCCCGTCCAACAAATTAAAGGTTTGTGGACAGGAGTTTTGATGTAAGTTAATTTTCCGGGAGTTACAATCTTGTACACTTCCTTGTTTGCCCAAACTCCTTTTTGAGAAGTGTATTTTGGATCCAGATTTTCTAATATATTTTGATTTTGCTCTTTTTTTATCTCCAGACTTGTTATCAATAGTATTCCTGAGGTTATGATTATAGGTAACATTTTAAACGACATCGGTTTATTGCTAATTTCTTCGATTGCCGGTTTGAATAAACGAATCAAAAATAGCATTGGTAGGATTTGATAAAATGCAAAGCAAATTATTCCGATAGTATGATGTAATGCATTTTCTTCGGTACAATTGAATAAAATCAAGGTTATGATTCTGAAATAATTCGAAATTATATTAAGTACAACTATTATTAAGCAGAAAAGTAAAATTTGTATTATACTGAAAAACTTTTGCTGTTTACGTTCTTCCAATGTCAATAAAAAAGCACCGGTAAGCAATCCGGTTTTAAACATTGATAGCCCCATGCAGGCTGTATCTATTGATATTTTAGCATTGTTAGTGTAGAAATTAACGCCTTCGATCCTGTCTATTGAAATAAAATTTTTTAAAGTTAAATAAACAGAATAACATAACGTCTGCTTGATTTCTACAGTTAAATAATTAAATAACTGATCAAAAACGGATGAGAATAAAAAAAGACAGATGAAAGCAATGAATGAAAATTTTCGCGTGAAACTGTAATAAATGAAGCAAATAAATAATGATAAAGCCTGAAAATGTAGCGTCTTTGTGTGTAATCTATAACTAATGAATTCTAAAAGGACAATCATTCCTAAAAGCGGGTAGCTTATTTTTAGTGTTGTTTTTCTACCCGCTATCAGAAATAATAATATAGAAAAAAGTACACCAAAAAAATTACTATCCAGTCCAGCAGCTATAATAGGATAGTTGATAGTCAGAAGACAAGTCAGAATAAGAATTGTGATTTCTTTTTTATATCGAGTTATTGGGATTTTCATTAAATGATTTGTTTTTTATTTTTTCGATAATATAAAAATAAGGTTGTGAAACCAATAATAATCATCAGCCACTCGTGTGGTTCAGGAACAGCACCATCATTGTTAATAGCTGCATTTCCTAAAGTATCCACGTTTTTCTCTATTCCGTTATTTTTATAATCAGCATCGGTTTCCAAAACAATTAAGGATGAAATTGGCGTTACAATATTGGCGTCTTTTGCCAAATTCACATATTTATTATAGACTAAAGAATCATTTTGAATTTTGATATTTTCTTCATTAAATTCGTCAACCGAAATTGCTGTAACGCTGGCAGTATCATTAGAATCAGGCTCATATTTATGTTGAGATAAAGTATTTTGAATCTTAACCTGTTCCTCCAAAACTTTTCCAAACGCATACATCCTGTAAATATGATTAGGGCCGGTGCTTTTTGAGGTGTTGGTTTTAGGACTTTCTTTAATTGAAATATGTGCTGGCTCAATGTTTACTGTGTTTTCTTCGGTTTCAAATAAAACAAATTGGTTTTTAGCAATAAGTTTTAAACTGTTTTGTAAGCTTGTTTGAAAATAATCAACATATTTTTGTTCTTTGACGGTTTGCCAAAACGGATTAATTTCTGATGAAATATTAATCACTTTTAAATGTCTTTCCTTAGTTCCGGATTTTATTTTTTTCAAATAATCAGAATTTTCAAGTTCTTCAAAATTGGCCGAAAATGTACCGCTTTTGGTGACAATCAAACTGTTTGGCTTTAGTTTGTAAAGCGGTAATAAAGAGTAATGCAAACCTTCGAATTCTTTCTGAACAGTTTTATAGTTTTCTATGTTAATTGGCTTCTTCTCCTTGTTGCCGTAGACATAAAATGATTTTCCTTTTAAATTTAAAATTGATTCTATTTCGCGGGTTGTCCAGTTACCATTCAAATCCAGAATAATTTCCGATGCTGTAAAAGGGATAGTAGTTTTTTGGATGTCTTTTACGTCATACACTTTATCTTTCCAGACAAAAGAATTAGAATATAGTTTTTTATTATAAGGAATTGTAGCTTCCCAATGGTTCAATCCGGTTGACTGATTGATATAATAATTATTTTTTAATTCGAAATCTTTACTAGTTTGAACTTTAGAATTTCCGCTTATCTGGATTCTGGATAATGTTTCAGCGTTTGAGATATTGGGGCCTTTTATCGACAAACTTTGGTATTTTATTTGGCTATCTTCGACTTTTAAAGGAGTTGTAAATCCGCATTTGAATGTTCTGGGGGTTTTAAAATTTACAGGGAAAACTCTCACTACTACTTTGTTGCCTTCTTTCCATTGCATTAATGACGGATCGCGGCTTTCAACACCAACAATTTGTTTATAGGCCTTTGCAGCTTTTTCCTTGGTAGTAAGGACACCTTTTCTTTCAATGCCATTCACCCATAATGATAGTGAGGTAGCAACAGATCCTTCAGGCAATTGAAACGAATAAATAGCTTCCTGATCCTGCCATGATTCTTTTTTACAGGCAATATCCATCGTAATTTCTGTATAAGCCAATCGGGTTTGCGGGTAAAGTTTTACATCTTCTTTGATATTTTTGGTAAATAAATCTTCACCGCTCCACAGTTGTTCTTCAGTTTCTAATCGTTTATCAAAGTTTGATTTTAGAATATTTATCCTGTCGTCTGCACTAAGATTCAGGTCGTTGCAAAACAAATAGGCAATCGTAATAAAGGGATTGTGAATTTTTCTTTCATTGAATTGACTACTTCCTATAGAATTAAAACTTCTAAACTCAAAAAAGTTATCCTGAGAGGTATAAACAATATCTTTTTTTAGAAGGATTTCGTTGAGAAAATTGGGTTCCAGATTTTGTGAAATAATGATATAATTAGGTAAATCTTCATTTGAATCAAATGATTTTGTGGTGGTATTTTGAGTTATTTTTTTACTTTCTAAATTTAAGCCTACAATAAACAGGACTAAACTCACCAGTATTATTGAAAATCCTATACCGAAGGAAAGAAAATATTTTCTCTTTTTTTGATAAATAAGAAATAAAGTTACGGTATGAATGCCCAAGGTAATTGCCGGAACCAAACCATAAAAACCCATTCCAAGTGCGATGATACCCATGAAAGAGTATGGCATGATGGGAATAAGATAAATGGCAAAATAAATTATGAGCCCAAAAGATAATCCGTTTATGAAATAGGAAAGAATTGAAAAATATTTATCATCTGTATTTCGGTAAATAAAGAAATTAGAAATACAAAAGAGTAGTGTGACAACGTAAACCCAAATAGCCAAATCCTCAAAAACCGAAATGAAAGTATTAAGACAAAAACATCCAATGAACCAATTTAATATTAGAAAAGGAATAAGGTGAAGGTATTTTTCTTTGTCTCTTAAAGTTAAAAAAGAAAGCACTGTTCCGTAAATGAACTCGATAATTAAACTAATTATAGCCAGTTGTTCAAGAGAGCGAAATTCAAGTTTAATTCCTATTAAGGAGGTAGTAAGAAGAATGATATTAAAGAGTGTAATAGCAATACTAATTCTCACTCCAGGTCTCTGAAAATATTCATTTAAAATTTCTAGTTTGTTTTTCATAGTTATATTTTTTATAAAGTACTTTGGAATACAAAGTTAATAGAATATTTGAATTCCAATTAAAATTTTTAAAATTTATTTTTTAAGTAGTTTTACGTATTATTTAATGATTAAAAAACTAACTACAACGATATAAATACTTATTTAGAAATATTCTTGCTCAAAAAAGGAGTAAAATCTTATATCGTTTATAACATAAATTTTACACTTTGTTAAAGAAAAGATTTTAAATTATTGATAATTTAAAATTTCTATCGAAAATTGAGATATTGCCAATAATGGTTGGTAAAAATCATTATTTTGCAATAATAATTTTTGAAAAACGGACATACATTATATTTTTTTTAATTCTCAGCTTTAATTTCTACATTTGCGAACAAAAAATAAAAATACCTAATTTACTATGGCTTTTGATAATAATATTTACAAAGATTACCTTACAGAAATAGAAGAGCGTAAAGGTCAGGGTCTTCACCCAAAACCGATTGATGGTGCTGAATTATTAAGCGCAATCATTGAGCAAATTAAAGATTTGAATAACGAGGACAGAGCAGATTCTCTAAACTTCTTTATTTACAATGTTGTGCCTGGTACTACTCCGGCTGCTAATTTGAAGGCTAATTTTTTAAAAGAAATCGTTTTAGGTCAATCAATAGTTGCTGAAATCACGCCTGCTTTTGCTTTAGAGTTGTTGTCACATATGAAAGGTGGAACCTCTATAAAAGTATTACTTGATTTAGCTTTAGGTAATGATGTTGCGATTGCTAAACAAGCTGCTGAAGTTTTGAAAACACAAGTTTATCTTTATGAGGCAGATACAGATCGTTTGGCTGAGGCTTTCAAAAACGGTAATGAAATTGCAAAAGATATTCTAGAGAGCTATGCTAAGGCTGAGTTCTTTACTAAATTACCTGAAATTGCAGAAGAAATTAAGGTAGTTACTTTTATTGCTGGTGAAGGAGATATTTCAACTGATTTACTTTCTCCAGGAAACCAAGCGCACTCTCGTTCAGATCGTGAATTGCACGGAAAATGTTTAATTTCTCCTGAAGCACAAGCTGAAATCAAAGCATTAGCGACAGCTAATCCTGATAAGAGCGTGATGTTAATCGCTGAAAAAGGTACTATGGGTGTTGGTTCTTCAAGAATGTCAGGTGTAAACAATGTGGCGCTTTGGAGTGGAAAACAAGCTAGTCCATATGTTCCATTTATTAATATTGCTCCAATCGTTGCAGGAACAAACGGTATTTCTCCGATTTTCTTAACAACTGTTGACGTTACTGGTGGTATTGGTCTTGACCTTAAAAACTGGGTGAAAAAATTAGATGCTGATGGTAATCCTGTTCGTAATGAAAGCGGTGATCCAATTCTGGAAGAAGTTTACTCTGTTGCTACTGGTACGGTTCTTACAATCAACACAAAAACTAAGAAACTTTACAATGGTGATAAAGAATTGATTGATATTTCTAAAGCGTTTACGCCTCAGAAAATTGAATTTATAAAAGCTGGTGGTTCTTACGCAATTGTTTTTGGAAAAAAATTGCAAACATTTGCATCAAAGACCCTAGGTATTCCTATTGTACCAGTATATGCTCCATCAAAAGAGGTTTCTGTTGAAGGACAAGGTCTTACAGCTGTAGAAAAAATATTCAATGCAAATGCGGTTGGAACAACTCCAGGTAAAGTTTTACATGCTGGTTCAGATGTTCGTGTTACCGTAAATATTGTTGGTTCACAAGATACAACTGGTTTGATGACTTCTCAGGAGTTAGAGTCTATGGCTGCTACTGTGATTTCTCCAATCGTTGACGGTGCTTACCAATCTGGTTGTCATACTGCTTCAGTTTGGGATAATAAATCTAAAGCAAATATTCCTAGATTGATGAAATTTATGAACGGCTTCGGATTGATCACAGCTCGTGACCCGAAGGGCGTTTATCATTCAATGACAGATGTAATTCACAAAGTACTTAATGATATTACTGTAAACGAATGGGCTATCATTATCGGTGGTGACTCTCATACAAGAATGTCTAAAGGTGTAGCTTTTGGTGCTGACTCAGGAACTGTTGCTCTTGCATTGGCTACTGGTGAAGCTTCAATGCCAATTCCAGAATCTGTGAAGGTAACTTTCAAAGGAGACATGAAAGGATACATGGATTTCCGTGATGTAGTTCACGCTACACAAGCTCAAATGCTTAAAACATTTGGTGGAGAGAATGTATTCCAAGGAAGAATTATTGAGGTTCACTTAGGAACCCTTAATGCAGATCAGGCGTTTACATTTACAGACTGGACTGCAGAAATGAAAGCAAAAGCTTCTATCTGTATTTCTGAAGATTATACTTTGATCGAATCTCTTGAGATGGCGAAAGGCAGAATCCAGATCATGATCGATAAAGGAATGGATAATAAAAATCAAGTTCTTAAAGGATTGATCGCTATTGCTGATAAGAGAATTGCTGAAATTATTTCTGGTGAAAAACCAGCGCTAAGACCAGATGCAAATGCTAAATATTATGCTGAAGTTGTTGTTGATTTGGATCAGATTGCTGAGCCAATGATTGCAGATCCAGATGTTAATAATGCTGATGTTTCTAAAAGATATACTCACGATACTATCAGACCTCTATCTTTCTATGGTGGTGTTAAACAAGTAGATCTTGGATTTATCGGATCTTGTATGGTTCACAAGGGAGATATGAAAATCCTTGCTCAAATGCTTAAGAATATTGATGAACAAGAAGGTAAAGTAGAGTTCAAAGCGCCACTAGTTGTTGCTCCTCCTACTTATAATATTGTTGATGAATTAAAAGCAGAAGGGGACTGGGAAATTTTACAAAAATATTCTGGTTTTGAATTCGATGATAATGTTCCTAAAGCTGCAGCGCGTACATCATACGAAAACATGTTATATTTAGAGCGTCCAGGCTGTAACCTTTGTATGGGTAATCAGGAAAAAGCGGCTAAAGGAGATACCGTAATGGCAACCTCTACACGTCTTTTCCAGGGAAGGGTAGTAGAAGATGCTGAAGGTAAAAAAGGAGAGTCACTGCTTTCATCTACTCCGGTTGTAGTTCTTTCTACAATTCTTGGAAGAACTCCAACAATCGAAGAATATGTAGCTGCTGTTGATGGTATCAACTTAACTAAGTTTGCACCTTCTCATAAATTATTAGTACAGCAATAATCAAATGATAATTTAATCATAAATTCTAAAGCCTGAGTGATAAACTCAGGCTTTTTTATTAGTAGCTAACCAATTTTTCGTATCTTAGAAGTTCAAAAAAAATAACAAAAACAATTACACAATTATGGCATTTGATATAGAAATGATTAAAAAAGTGTATGAAAACATGCCTGAGCGTGTTGATAAGGCACGAGAAATAGTTGGTCGTCCACTTACTTTAACGGAAAAAATATTATACAACCACCTTTGGGATGGAAATCCAACAAAGGCGTTTGGAAGAGGTGTTGATTATGTTGATTTTGCTCCGGATCGTGTAGCATGTCAGGATGCAACGGCACAGATGGCATTATTGCAATTTATGCATGCCGGAAAAAAAACAGTGGCTGTACCAACAACAGTTCACTGTGATCACTTAATTCAGGCAAAAGTCGATGCAGCGACCGATTTGGCCAGAGCAAAAACACAAAGCAACGAAGTTTTCGATTTCTTATCGTCAGTTTCTAATAAATACGGAATCGGTTTCTGGAAACCGGGAGCCGGAATTATTCATCAGGTAGTATTGGAGAATTATGCTTTTCCTGGCGGAATGATGATTGGTACTGATTCACACACTGTAAATGCAGGAGGTTTGGGAATGGTTGCTATCGGTGTTGGTGGAGCCGATGCTGTAGATGTTATGTCCGGTATGGCTTGGGAATTAAAATTCCCAAAATTAATCGGCGTAAAACTAACCGGTAAATTATCAGGCTGGACGGCTCCTAAAGATGTTATCCTTAAAGTTGCCGGTATCTTGACTGTAAAAGGTGGTACTGGTGCAATCGTTGAATATTTTGGTGAAGGTGCAACTTCTATGTCTTGTACCGGTAAAGGTACTATTTGTAACATGGGAGCTGAAATTGGAGCGACCACTTCCACTTTTGGATATGATGATTCAATGGGTCGTTATCTGCGTTCTACAAACAGAGCGGATGTTGCGGATGCAGCTGATAAAATAGCTCCTTATTTAACAGGAGATCCGGAAGTATATGCTGATCCTGAAAAATATTTTGATCAGGTTATCGAAATCAACTTGACTGAATTAGAACCACACTTAAACGGTCCTTTTACACCGGATTTAGCTACTCCAATTTCTAAAATGAAAGAAGAGGCAATCAAAAATAACTGGCCATTACAAATTCAAGTAGGTTTAATTGGTTCTTGTACCAACTCGTCTTACGAAGATATTGCTCGTGCAGCCTCTTTGGCAAGACAGGTAAGTGCTAAAAACTTAAAAACGAAATCTGAATTTACCATTACTCCGGGTTCAGAGGTAGTTCGTTATACCATCGAAAGAGATGGTTTTATTGATACATTTCATAAGATTGGAGCAACAGTTTTTGCTAACGCTTGCGGACCATGTATTGGTATGTGGGACAGAGAAGGTGCAGAGAAAGAAGAAAGAAATACAATCGTTCACTCTTTCAACCGTAACTTTTCAAAACGTGCAGATGGTAATCCAAATACTTTGGCTTTCGTAGGTTCTCCGGAATTGGTAACGGCTATGGCTATTGCTGGTGATTTAGGTTTCAACCCATTAACAGACACTCTAATTAATGAAGATGGAGAAGAAGTTATGCTGGATGCTCCAACAGGAGACGAATTGCCTCCAAAAGGTTTTGATGCTGAAGATCCGGGTTTCCAGGCTCCTGCAGAAGACGGTTCAGGAGTTCAGGTTGTGGTAAGTCCGGAATCTGAGCGTTTACAGCTATTGGCTCCGTTTGACCCTTGGGATGGTAAAAATATTACAGGTGCAAAATTATTGATCAAAGCATTTGGAAAATGTACTACAGATCACATTTCTATGGCTGGACCATGGTTGCGTTTCCGTGGACACTTAGATAATATTTCTAACAATATGCTGATTGGTGCCGTAAACGCATTCAACCAAAAAACAAATTCGGTCAAAAATCAATTAACAGGTTCTTATGACGCCGTTCCTGCTGTAGCACGTGCGTACAAAGCAGCTGGAGTTCCATCTATCGTTGTAGGAGATCACAATTATGGTGAAGGTTCATCTCGTGAGCACGCTGCAATGGAGCCACGTTTCTTAGGTGTTAAAGCGGTATTGGTAAAATCTTTTGCCCGTATCCATGAAACCAACCTTAAAAAACAAGGTCTTTTAGGATTGACTTTTGCCAATGAAGCCGATTATGATAAAATCCAGGAAAATGATACGATCAACTTTACTGATTTAACTGAGTTTGCTCCTGGTAAACCATTGACGTTAGAATTCGTTCACGAAAATGGTTCAAAAGATATCATTTTGGCAAACCATACTTACAACGCAGGTCAGATTGGCTGGTTTGTTGCTGGTTCAGCATTAAACTTAATTGCTGCCGGAAAAGCTTAATATTTTTAATTCCATTATACTCAAAAACGCTCTGTGAAAACAGGGCGTTTTTTTATTCAGGAGCTAATCCGGCTGTCCGCTATATCTTTTGTGGCGAACACCGCCACATAAGGATGCCACTTCCATCCGGGCTAGGGCTTCAGTTTTCAATACACCTTCTTTTTGAATTTTATGATACAGTAAAATCCTAACTTGCACAAAAGCTTTAAGTTAGCTTCAAAAACTTTTTAAGTCTGCCAATTGAGAGTAAATTTGTTGTTAAAATATGTGTATTTTTTGCTTTAAAAAGTTAAATTCGCCTTTGTAGTAATATTGTTTTCTTTTTTGAGTTTAAAATATAGGAAAGAAATAGTAGAAATTAAAATTCCCCAATAATGATTTTTAGGTTAGTCTTTATCTTCTTTTTTTTTAGTGTCAGTGTTTTTTCCCAGGAAAATTATATCAAACATACCATCTCAAAAGGAGACAACCTTACTAGTATTGCAAAGAAATATGGAGTAAAACCCAAAGATATTTCTAACGCAAATCCAGATGCACCCAAAATTTTAAAACTAAATTCGGTTTTGTTAATCCCATCTGGAAATCAATCTGTAGTCAAATCGAAGGAAATCGTTGCATTAACAACACCCGATTCACATGAAGTTTTAGCGAAAGAAACACTCTGGGGTATTTCCAAACAATACAAAGTTACCGTTGACGAACTGAAAAAAGCAAATCCTTCTTTAGAAACAGAAGGATTAAAAATAGGCCAAAAAATAAGTATTCCATCGAATGTAGTTTCAAAAGAAGCTCCAGTTGGAAATGTAGAAAAGGCATTAAGTGTTGAGGTAATAAGAGAAGTCCAGGCTAAAGAAACCAAATACTCCATCTCAAAGGAATTCGGAATAACAGTTGCCGAATTAGAACTGCAAAATCCAGAAATCAAGACCAAATTACCTATTGGATATAAATTGAAGATCTTCACTTCAAAAGAAAAAGCTGTTGCATATCAAAGTACAATTCCGCCAGCTGCTTCTCCGGATAAAACGTTAGATAGTCCCATTATAAAATCGGAAAATGCAATGGTCAAAGTAGATTCAGGAACAGTAAAAGTTGCGAATCATTCTGATTTTATTGATCAATTGGTTTTTAATGCTACGGATAATATTGGAACTCGATATCGTTCCGGCGGAACATCAAAAGCCGGTTTTGATTGTTCCGGATTGATGTACGCCACTTTTGGAAATTTTGATATCAGATTACCAAGAACATCTCTGGAGCAATCCAGGATTGGTGTTAAAGTCAACACTGAAGAAGCAAAAAAAGGCGATCTAATTTTCTTTAAAACTAATGGAAGGCATCAAATCAATCATGTTGGATTAGTAGTGGAAGCAACGGAGGAAGAAATTAAATTTGTTCATTCTTCAACTAGTAGCGGTGTTATAATTTCTTCGACCAAAGAAGGATATTATGAAAGGACTTTTTCTCATGTAAACCGTGTTTTAGAATAATGCTTTCTTATTTTGCTAATAGAATTATTAGTATTGTTAAAATAAAAAAGCATTAATTGACAGTTTATTCAATCTCAATCAATTTTATTTCGTTACTAGAAAGTCGTTTAAATGTTCCTGTTACGGAACTCTTATTCTCTACAGTTGATTCAAGTTGATCGCAAAGACCGTTACAATCTATGCTAATTTGGTTTAGGAGTTTGTATCCGTAATTTGCAGTAATGAAACTTTGTCCATTGGTCTTTAAATCGATATCAAATAGAGTTTCATTATCTACTTCCTGAATCGATTTGACCTCTAACAGAGTGTATTTTAAAGAGCTGCCATCAGCAGGGGGATTTTTAATTGGTTCTACTTTTACAGAAAGATTATAAATTTTTCCGGGAACATAATCGAAACCCGCAATACTGGTATAAAATCTATTCCAGTTATTTGTTCCAATGGCATTGCCTTCCTGTACAAGTAATGTTAAAACAGGGCCTACACCTATACCTGTATTTTGATAATGATTAATTCGCATATTAATGATTCGGGATGAATCATCATCATTGGAACAAGAGAATAAAGTTACAATTGTAATAAAAAGTAGAAATTGTTTTTTCATAAGAT
>Ga0247805_1000572_pt1 | contig 18742 bp, 11 predicted proteins | sample UWRJL044104R1_FD_180930 | JGI IMG/M metagenome (GOLD analysis project Ga0247805, IMG submission 180930) | Plant litter microbial communities from Arlington Agricultural Research Station in Wisconsin, United States - UWRJ-L044-104R-1 | ecosystem: Environmental > Terrestrial > Plant litter >... | reverse complement strand
ATATTTTAATTTAAGACCTAAAGCTGATCCTCAGGCTTTTGTTGTACTACAGGTGGCTCATTAGTCAGATTATCTGGTCTCTGCTGAAAATCTGATGGTTTTTCCTGAAAATCAGTTGTAGTCTGCTGTCCCTCTTTCCACTCTTCCCATTTATTTTTACGTTTCGATTTCAGAATAAAGCTCAGACCAATAGCAACAAATACGAGTGGCCATAATTTACCTAGTTTAAACCAGTAAGGAATAATATGAAACTCATTCATCAGGAAATATAAGCCTATGACCAGCAGGAAAAGGCCTCCTATAGTTCTGCCCGTATCATTATTTTTAGGCAGTGATTTAAAATCTACCGGATTTTGCCAGTCCGGATCATATTTCTTTTTTTCGTTAACATCCTCAACCGGAGTAGAAAACGGCTGATCTGCTGCCGGCCCCTGATTAAAAGTACTTCCCGGCATATGGAAGGGTGGTTGCTGATTTTTAAAATAATCGTTAAACTTTGAGAATCTGGCTGCCGGATCATTGTTAACCGGAACTACGATCCACATAACCAGGTATACCAGCACACCCGTTCCAACCAGAAAGATGGTAGACAATACGAACAACAATCTGATGATGGTAACATCTACTTGCATGTAAGCTGCTAAACCCGAGGAAACGCCGGCAATTACTTTGTCATGTTCGTTTCTTAATAATCTGTTTTCCATAATTTTGTCTCCTATATTTATGTACCGGAAAGTAAATCAATTCCCTTCCGGTTTACGATAATAAGACTTAAGTAACATCAAATAGTTACAAAGCGTTCTTATTTTTTATAATGTCTGTAAAGACACAGCAGATTCCAGCTGTGAACCTTTCAGGGGCGCAAAAAAACTACAAAATATCTGTATTACCAGAATAATTTCAAGAAATAAAGAAAGTGACAACAATTTTTATCGTTTCTTTGTATTAATATAGTAATGATACATTAGCTAAATTCCCACCGAATGAATTTCACCAATTTTGGTAAATACCTATTACTGTTAAAGGCAGTTTTCAGAAAACCGGAAAAATTTAAAATATATTTAAAGGCAATTTTTCAGCAGATGGATTTCATTGGAGTCGGTTCATTAGGACTGATTGCAATTATATCCACCTTCATCGGTGCAGTAATGACTTTGCAGATTGCATTTCAGCTAGTCAGCGATTTTATCCCAAAAACTATTATCGGATCTGTTACACGTGATTCCAGTATACTGGAATTAAGTCCAACAATTACAGCTATTGTACTTGCCGGAAAGATTGGTTCTGCTATTTCATCAGAGATAGGTACCATGCGTGTAAGCGAGCAGATTGATGCATTGGAGATTATGGGAATTAATTCACCTGGTTACCTGATCCTGCCAAAACTTATTGCCGGAATAACAATGGTACCATTGCTGGTAATCTTCGCAATGGCATTAAGTATTACAGGTGGTTACTTTGGAGGAACCTTATCAGGAGCTGTAAGCCCGGCTGAATATATACAAGGTATTACCACAGACTTTAACCCTTATACAATTGTAGTTGCACTTGTCAAAGCATTTGTGTTCGGATTCATCATTACGACAGTTCCTGCCTACGAAGGATTTTATGTAAAAGGCGGTGCATTAGAAGTTGCACAGGCGAGTACAAGGGCTGTTGTTGTCAGCTGTATTAGCATTCTTGCCTGTGATTACATTGTAACTCAATTGCTATTATGATCGAAATCAAAGACATCGAAAAATCCTTTGGTTCCAACACGGTACTAAAAGGTATATCCGGAAAATTTGAAGCCGGCGTAACCAATCTGATCATTGGCGGTTCTGGTTCCGGAAAAACTACTTTATTAAAATGTATGATTGGTTTACACACCCCTGAAAAAGGAAGTGTGCAATACGATGGCCGGGAATTCACCGAAATGGATTTTGAGCAACGTATTGAAATTCGTAAGGAAATCGGCATGCTGTTTCAGGGTTCGGCACTTTTTGATTCTATGACTGTCGAGGAGAACATCATGTTTCCGCTGAATATGTTTACTGAACAAACCTTTAGCGAAAAGCTGGAGAGAGTGAACTTTTGCCTGGAACGAGTTAATCTGGAAGGTAAGAACAAATTATTTCCGGCAGAATTATCAGGCGGAATGAAAAAAAGAGTTGGGATTGCCAGGGCCATAGCGATGAACCCTAAGTATCTTTTCGTAGATGAACCCAACTCAGGACTAGATCCTAAAACATCAATTGTGATTGATGAATTGATTAAAGAAATTACTGAGGAATACAATACCACAACGATCGTTGTGACTCATGATATGAACTCTGTGATGGGAATCGGAGACTATATTCTTTTCCTGCACGAAGGAAAGAAATTCTGGGAGGGGTCGAACAAAGAGATTGCACATACCGATATTCAGGAGCTCAACGATTTCGTTTTTGCGAGTCGCTTTATGAAAGCCGCAAAGAAAAACTTTTAAATAACAAGTCCAAAAATTTTATGATAAGCCTATTAACGCCCATCCACTGGAAAGATTACGAGTTGATTGATTGTGGAGATTTTGAAAAACTGGAACGCTTCGGAAATTTAGTTCTGAGCAGACCGGAACCACAGGCAGTATGGAAAAAAACTCTTTCAGAGCAGGAATGGAAAAAAAGAACACACATCCGTTTCAAAGGACGCTCAGCTACATCCGGTGAATGGATCAAATCTGCACAGAATATACCAGAAAGGTGGAATGTTGAATATAAGAATGATGAAGTTAAGATTAATCTTAGACTCGGATTAACTTCATTTAAACACGTTGGGGTATTTCCCGAACAAGCTGTGAACTGGGATTACATCTCGTCATCCATTAAAAAATTCAAGAACCCAAATCCGAAAGTATTAAATCTTTTCGCTTATACCGGAGCAGCATCTTTAATCGCAAAAGCGGCAGGTGCAGATACGACACACGTAGATTCCATTAAGCAGGTGGTAAATTGGGCAAATGAAAATCAGGAACTTTCACAGTTAAAAGATGTCAGATGGGTGGTAGAAGACGCATTAAAATTCGTTAAACGCGAGTTGAAACGCGGAAAGAAATATAATGGGATTATATTAGACCCGCCTGCGTTCGGACATGGACCTAACGGGGAGAAATGGAAACTGGAAGATCACATCCAGGAAATGATGCAGGACGTAGTTCAATTATTAGACGAAGAAGAACATTTCCTGATACTCAACACCTATTCCCTTGGTTTCTCTTCAGTTATTGTAGAAAATCTGATTAAAACATCCTTTCCGCAAGTTAAAAATCTGGAGACAGGAGAACTTTACTTACAGGCAACCTCCGGCATTAAACTTCCCTTAGGTGTATTTGGTAAATTCAACACCTTCTCCGCTTAAGATATTCACGATATTAAGCAGCAGGCTCCAGCAGACGATATTCTATGCGGGGCCTGCCTCTTCGGCCTCCATCATTAGGTATAAAGCTTAGAAATCTTAATTTATAAACATTTCCTTCGCCATCCTTTACCAGAAAAAATCTATCTCTGTAAACAGAGGAAGTACCAGCTGCGGGATCTAAATTCCGCCACTTCGTTCCTATGGCATCTCGCTCAGCGCTATAGGTTACTCCTGTCTGATCTTCAAACTTATAATCCTCATACGATTTTGTCGTCGCTCCGGTTCCACTAAAAACAACCTGTGCTGCCTGTACACCGCCACCAGAATTGATCAGCACAAAATCGGGCACAGTGATCGCGTTACCTGCCGTATTTTTGTAGGTGCTCCAACCCCATTGTATATCCCAGTTTACACGTGCAGGCTCAAAATTCGCCCGGTTAGACCTGAAAGAACCAAAGCGGAAGTTGTATGAGTCATCCTTGGCTATAGTAACGGTGCTGAATCTGGAAGGCGTGGTCTCATTAATCAATGCATAATCTATTTTATAACTGCGGTCTACCAGATAAACCTTCATTTTATACCATCTTTTATTAGGCGTATCAACAGTGTCACCCGCGGTTCCTCTGTTAACGATGTAGACATTGCTTGACTCCGCGTCGGCTTTGACCTCGGCAAATACAGTTCCACTCAGATAGGCCGCGAAATCGCCACTGACAGGATCTACATTCGCCGTATTACCGGAAGTCCCGTTTACCCTAAGCGTATTATTAGTTTCAAGAGCAGTCGTGTCACTCCCTGTCACACTTGCTAAAGAAGTTTTATTTAAAGCGATGGCCGCAGCACCCATGGTATGATTGATAATTAGTCTGTTTTCTGTACCACAATACACGCCGAAATCCCATGAGTTCCTGAGTTCCCTGGTCTGAATACCTTTGCTGAAATCCATAAATACACTATAGCTAGCATAAATTCCTTCCGTAGGCCGTGCAAGGCCGTTCAATGTAGTAGTGTCGCCTTTAAACGCAGGAATCAGGTGAATTTCGGAAATTTCTTTTTTACAGCCGGTCATACTATAAAACAGGATTGCAACAAAGAAAAGGAGTAAATAATTTCGTATCATAAATTTAAATCGTGCGAATGGTTAAAGATAAGCAATTTAAGGATTCGTAAAGTTTGCAGATTGATTTAATACAGCTAAATTGTCAGTTGATTGTGTAGTTTTGCACGAGAAAAATAAAATACATTACCCTATCTATGAAAATAACACCACCCGCAACTTTCGCACTTGCGTTCACCACTTTCGCACTGCTTGCTAGCTGCAATTCCAATTCAACGAAAGCAGAAGGTAAATCAGCAGAAACTCAAAAAGCAAACGCTGATACCACTGAGGTTAGTTTGACAGCACCTGTATCTAAACCAATTGATACTGCTTTATACGACTCTTTACAACTTAAACTCGCAAACGGAGATACTACAGGAAAATGGCCGGTCAAAAACCAGCCTTATCCACTTGCAGGCGCAATTCTGCCTTTTAAAAGAATCGTAGTTTATTATGGAAACCTGCATTCTAAAAAGATGGGTGCTTTAGGTGAGTATGCACCTAAAGAAATGTGGTCAAGATTAAATACTGAAATTAAAAACTGGGAAAAAGCAGATCCGTCTACACCCGTTCAGGCAGGCCTGCACTATATTGCTGCAGTAGCCAGCGGTACCCCTGGACGAGATGGTAAATATGTGAACAGAATGGCCAACAGTCAGATTGATTCTGTATTAGCCATCGCTAAAATGCGCCCGAATACGATTGTATTTTTAGACCTGCAAGTTGCCTTAAGTAATATTAAAGCAGAATTACCGCATATTGAGAAGTACCTGGAACTACCTTACGTACACTTAGGAATAGATCCGGAGTTCTCTATGAAGGACGGCTCTTTACCAGGTAAAAGAATCGGAACATATGACGCTGCAGATATTAACTATGTTTCGCAATATCTTGCTGACATTGTCAAGAAACACAATTTGCCGCCAAAAGTATTTGTCGTTCACCGCTTCACAAGAAAGATGGTAACTAATGCATCCAGTATTAAATTACGTCCGGAAGTACAGATCGTCATGCATATGGACGGATGGGGCGAACCTGAATTAAAAAAAGGCACCTATCGTCATTTCATTTATAGCGAACCTGTAGAATTCACAGGTTTCAAACTGTTCTATAAAAATGATATAAAGAAAGCACCGAATAGATTGATGACACCAGAAGAGTTATTGAAACTCACACCTAAGCCAATCTATATACAATACCAGTAGAAGTTTAGAAATTACAAGAAAAAAAACAGGATTCGGGCGTTCCCAAATCCTGTTTTTTTATGCGCGGTCAGACCAGGATTCAATATATAATTACACAAATAAACACAGTTTTTAATTTTTGTTCATTTTTAATTAAAAATTAATAATTTAGCAAAATGCAGGATTTCTCTTTATACTTCGAATTAGGCTGGCAACATATACTCGATTGGAAAGGATATGACCATATTCTGTTTGTGATGGTGCTCTGTGGAATTTATACCCTGACAGATTGGAAAAAGGTATTGGTACTGGTAACAGCATTTACTATCGGTCATAGTATAACTCTTGCATTAAGCGTTTTTAAGATTATCACTGTCAACACAGATCTGGTTGAGTTTCTTATACCAGTGACCATTCTGATCACCGCAGCCACAAATATCCTTAGCAAAAGAGCCAAGCCTAAAAATATTAAATTGAAATATACACTGGCTTTATTTTTCGGGCTAATTCATGGAATGGGCTTCAGCAATTACCTGAATAGCCTGCTCGGTAAAAGTAAAAGTATAGTTGCAGAGCTGTTCGCTTTCAATGTAGGTTTGGAAGTCGGACAGATAGTTATTGTACTTGCCACCCTCCTGATTTCATTTATACTGGTTAATATAGTTAAGATCAAAAAATGGGACTGGAACTTTTTCCTGTCCTCTGCAATTTTTGGTATCAGCTTTATTATGGCAGCAGAGCGTCTGCCAGGCTTATTCGGTTAGAATAAGCCCAGTTGACCTTTATCATCAATATCTACATCATCGGGATTTGTAATTTCCAGCTTGATTTCTTTCTTAGCAGGTTTTGGTTTATCCTCCTCCCCCGGTTTACTGTCCGCTGATTTAGGTTCGGCAACATCAGCGGCTGGAGTTTCCTTTACGACTTTTTTAACCCATTTCTTTTTTTCCGGAACAGGATCCTGAATAATAGTCGTTTCCTGTACTGGAGGCTTTTCTTCAAGATGCTGTTCCGAAGCAGGTTCTTCTTTCTTCACCCAATTCTTCTTTTCCTTAACTTGAGCCGTCTTTTCAAGAGCTTCAGGCTTCTTTTCCGGAGCTTCTATCTTTATATCCGGAGCCTCGGTCTTAATAATTTCTTCAGGCATTTCAGCAACAACAAGATCAGGTATTAACTCTTCCTGTTTTTCCAATACCGGTAAAGAAGAACTGTTATCAGATATCGCTGATTTCTGAACAATCTCTGGTGCTGGTTCTTCCAGCGAATCCTGAACGTTCTCATCCACAGATTCTGCTAAGTCAACCGGAGCTAGTGTATTCTCTTTATGCTCTTCAGCCAGAACAGGTTCCAACTCTTCGGCATTACTCAATTTAATCTGCTGTACATCATGCTGGCTTAACCTGTTTCCGTTAGCCTTAATTCCTTTCAGATCAATAAATTCGGACAGTACTATCTCCAGTGTTTCCGGAATTTGTGTTTTTCCCTTCAATACATCAACAGTCAGTAAAGCTGCAGGATTACTGGTCAAATGCAGGAATTTCGATCCTTGCTCTTCACTAATGAGACTTAGCTTTTTACCAATTGCTATCGGCTCGAATAAGAACCGCTTGACGAAGTAATTCTTCGCTTTCCCTTCAAACTGAACAACTGCAAAAGCCTTTTCCGGATCAAACTTCTGAATAAGCAGCAGGTCGGCATCGAAATGATTACTTAATTCAAAAGAACTAAGTTCATACCAGCCCTCTTTATGAACCTGAAGTATCTTGTCGTCCCCATCAAATTCCCCCAGGTACTTTCCTCTGCCATCTACATTTAAACGACGCAATAAATCATCATACCAGATTTTCAAGCCTGATAAAGTTGAAACACCTTTACTTTTCAGTACAATTTTTTTGATTGGATATTTGGATACAATATTTCCCTGGGATCCCCTCCCTTTGATTGCGATCTCAGCAAAATCAAGATCGAATTGCAATTTCTTTAATTTTGTATGCGGTTTAAGCATCACTGTTACCAGTTCAGCTTCACCATTAGGATTAGCTGTAAAATACCATACTCTAGATCCTTTAGAACCCTTGGTCAGGTCATACTCTTTATCTCTGGTTACACCGACGACAGCGAACCTTTTCACGTAGGAGGTACCGCTGCTACCGTCCTTATAAATCATATTATAAATCGTACGCTCGTCATTTTTTTTAAATACCTGGGCGTGCAATATTCCTTTACCGACAAAAGTCTTATCGGCAACTTTCGTAATCAGACATTTGCCATCTTCACGAAAGACAATTACCTCATCCAGGTCAGAGCAATCTGCAATAAATTCGTCCTTTTTTAGACCGGTACCGATAAAACCATCTTCCCTGTTCAGGTACAATTTTACGTTGGCAAGTGCTACCTTGGAAGCTTCAACTCTGTCGAATAACCGGATTTCAGTTTTCCTGCCTCTTCCTTTTCCATATTTATCTTTCAATTTCTGGAACCAGGCAATAGCATAATCAGTGAGGTGGCGAAGATGATTCTTAACGACTTTAATTTCATCAGCAAGTGATTTCATCTGTTCATCCGCTTTTTTCACATCAAAGCGGGTGATGCTGCTCATTGGTTTTTCGATCAGCTTTTTAAAATCTTCAGCTTCTATTTCCCTGTATAGTTGATCTTTAAATGGTTCAAACAACCTCGTTAAGACACCTACAACAGTTTCGAAATTACCTGAATTCTCGTATTCGTGGTTTTTATACATTCCTTCCTGTATAAAAATTTTGAGCAGCGAGCTAAAGAATATTTTTTCCTGTAATTCTTTAAGTCTGATTTCAAGTTCCTGTTTCAGTAAATTTTTGGTGTGCTGTGTGTTCTCGATCAGAATGTCGTTTACACTCAGGAACTGCGGTTTATCCTGTTTAATGATACAGGTGTTTGGAGAAATTGAGACTTCGCATGATGTAAACGCATAAAGCGCATCTATAGTTACATCAGGCGAGATACCAGGTGCAAGTTGAATAACAATTTCAACATGCGCAGCAGTATTATCCTCTATTTTCTTAATTTTTATTTTTCCTTTGTCATTTGCAGACAGGATACTGTCGATTACCGAACCAGTCGTTGTACTGTACGGTATTTCGGTGATTACCAATGTCTTTTTATCCTTCTCTGTTATTTTGGCGCGGACACGGATTTTACCCCCTCTCATTCCCTCGTTATAAGCAGAAAAGTCGGCCATACCCCCTGTAAAGAAATCCGGAAGGATATTCGGCCGTTCGCCATTAAGCACTGCAATAGAAGCATCCAGCAGCTCAACAAAGTTGTGCGGCATAACTTTGGTCGCAAGACCTACGGCAATACCTTCCGCTCCCTGTGCCAGTAATAGCGGGAACTTAACCGGCAACGTGATCGGTTCATTATTCCTGCCGTCATAACTCAGTTGCCAGACGGTTGTGTCGGCATTAAAAACAACTTCGGTTGCGAATTTAGATAATCTGGCTTCAATATAACGGGGAGCAGCAGCGCTATCACCCGTTATTGGGTCACCCCAGTTACCCTGACAGTCAATTAGCAGGTCCTTCTGCCCAATCTGTACCATTGCATCGCCGATAGAAGCATCACCATGCGGGTGATATTTCATCGTATTACCGATTACGTTCGCAGCTTTATTAAAACGCCCGTCATCCATTTCTTTCAGCGAATGCATAATTCTGCGCTGAACTGGTTTCAAACCATCGTTGATATGCGGTACTGCTCTGTCTAAAATTACATAAGAGGCATAATCGAGAAACCAGTTTTCATAAAGTCCGTTGATTGGTATAACAGTATGTTTTGTTTCTTCGTTTATGTGGTTATCTAATTCGTCGCTCATTAAGAATGTTTTGGATCAAACAAAGATAAGGCATCCAGTCAAATTTAGGGAACACAATTTCCCAACAGTTTACAATTCAACCTGCAACCTGTCCTCTACAAAACTGAAGGGTAGCAGACTCCGCACTCCCTTTACCTTCAGCAATTCTCCACCCAGACAGTAAAAGATTATTTCGATAGGTTTCCCCTGCTTCTGTTCAAACTCCGAAATCACCTGCAGGCATGCACCACAGCAGGTTACAGGCTTAGTAATTTCAAATTTATCGGTATGGGCAGTTACGACCATACTCTCAATTACGGCGTTTGGATAGGCTGCACCAATACTAAAAAGTGCCACACGTTCTGCGCAAAGACCAGACGGATAGGCCAGATTCTCCTGGTTACTTCCCGTAACAATCTTACCGTCTTTAAGACGAACTGCGGCAGCGACTTTGAAATTGGAATATGGTGCATAAGCTGTAGCCAAAGCCTGCTCTGCAGACCTGCATAAATCCTGATCTTTGCTATTCAGTTCATCCAATCCCTGGAATGCTTCATAACCGATTATAATTTCTCTTTTATTCATATATAAAAACCATAATCAGCTGCAAAAACTAATTAATGGGGTTTTAAGATAAGACATTTTAAGTGGTAACAGGATAAATTTTGAAAAATCTATCTTCCAGATGACATTAAGGCCTGAGATTTGATGTAGACCATACACAACTGTTTATATTAGTAAATAAAAAAATTAAACAAATTCATTCAACGCTTTGTTGAAAGGAAGATTACAGATTTCTGTAACAGAAACATGTAAAAATTTTGTTCATCAATCTCTCAAAAAACTTGTCAATTGAATAAATACGTACGAAAAAGTTTAAAGGTCATTCTTTGGGTCATTGGCAGTATAATTCTACTCGTAGTTTTACTTGCCGTATCACTTAATATTCCTGCTGTACAACAGTTTGCCAAAGGGAAAGCTATTAACTATCTGAAAAATAAAACCCATACAGAGGTAAGTCTGGAAAGTATTAAAATTGCACTTCCAAAGGACGTTGTTTTAAACAAGTTCTACATGGAAGACAAAAAAGGTGATACTTTACTTTATGCACAAAAGCTTGCAGTAGACATTAGTCTTTTTCAACTGTTAAAGAACAAAGTGGAGATTAACAATATTGAACTGGAAACTATACGGGCAAACGTAACCAGGATTAATCCGGACACTACTTTCAACTTTTCTTTTTTAGTGGACGCTTTCATGTCCGAGCAAAAGAAACCCGAAGACAAAGTTCAGCAGGACACCACTTCGACCATGAAATTTTCAGTGAGCAAAATAAGCCTGAAAGATATAGGAATTACCTACCGGGATGATGTTGCGGGTAATGACATGCACCTGAACCTTGGGGAGTTTAAAACCAATATCAAAGATTTTGATCTGGATGGACAGCACTATGTGATTAAAGACTTCAGTCTTAAGAATACCAGCGTAAGTTATTTGCAGCAAAAACCGTTAACTCAACTGGCTGCACATCTGGAAAACAGCCTGGACACTGCTCAGGCAGCTGCAGGAAAACTTCCACTGGTAGAAATTCAGGACGTCAATCTGGAACAGGTTAAAATCAAATTTAACGATATGCTGTCTGACACCAAGGCAGATCTTAATATCAGCCAGCTAAATCTTAAAACCTTATTTGCAGATCTAACGAAATCAGACTTTAGACTGGATGAAGCCAGTTTGAATAAATCAAATGTTGCATTCGCATTCAAACCGGCTAAAGTAGAAGCTGAAACTAAAAAAACTGATACAGTTGCCGCCAAACCATCGGCGATGTCTGTTCTGGTCAAAAAACTTCAGCTTGCTGACAATACTATACAATTTGACAACCTCGGTGAAAAGGCCTTGCCCACCGGAATGGATTTCAATCACCTGCGAATTAAACAACTTGGCCTGAATGCCGAAGAATTATCTTACAGCCCGGAAGGAATTAAAGTAAACCTTATCAGTGCGGGAATGAAAGAAAAAAGTGGCTTTGAGCTATCACAGCTTAAAGGAAACGTCCTGTATAATGATAAGACAGTGAAACTGACTAACTTCTTATTCAAAACACCAAATACGCAGGTAGAAAATCAAACGACGCTGGAGTATACTTCATTGGAAGATCTAACTAAACACCCCGAGCGCGTTAAAATTGATATCCAGCTGAAGAACTCAGTATTGGGTCTTAAAGATGCCACTTACTTTAGTAATGCAGTTCCTGCGGCTTACAGAAATCAAAAGATAAAAATCTCTGCTGTTGCAAAAGGGTATATGAATAACCTGAGTATTCCAACCCTGAAAGTAGATGGCCTTAAAAACACGCATATAGATATTAGCGGGCAGGTGAAGGGACTTCCCGATGCAGAGAAAGCCCAACTGGACATTAAGATCAAACGGTTCTCTATGACCAAAGCCGATTTGCTGGCCGTGATACCAAAACAGTCGCTGCCTGCAAATATTGAGTTGCCAAATTCTATTGTGGCGGTTGGTACCTTTAAAGGTGGAATGACCAATTTCAATACCGGTTTCAATATCAATACGGATATGGGTAGTGCAAAATTGCAGGCGGCAATGAGCGGACCGAAAGGAAAAGAAAAATACAAAGCAGATTTAGACCTGCAGAATTTTAACGTAGGCAGGCTCATGAAAATGCAGCAGACCTTAGGCCGTATAACAGTCAAGGCACAAGTTGAAGGAACCGGACTGGATGCCAATTCAGCTTCGGCTAAGATAAATGCGCGTTTAGTTTCGGCCGTTTATAATAAATACACCTATAAAAATCTTTTATTGAGTGGTACTTATGCCGCACAGAAACTGAATCTGAAAAGTGAGATGGCCGATACAAATGCAAACTTTAATCTCACTGCATTCGTAAATATTGCCGGAAAATACCCTGCCGTTAAAGCAGATCTGAACCTTAAACAGGTAGATCTTCAGAAACTAAACTTCAGCCCGACAGAACTGAAGCTGGCCGGGTTGGTTAAAGCAGATATTGCTACCGCCGATCCAGACTATCTGAACGGCGATGTCAGTATCAGAAGTCTTCAGGTTGTCAAAGAAGGCCAGTCATTTAACATTGACACTGTAGACATTCATTCCGAAGCTACTGCAGACCATAACCTGCTTAGCTTAAAATCTGAGTTATTAAATGCGAGAGTCGATGGAAAATACCAGTTGACTAACCTTGGAGCAGCAGTCATTAACCAGATCAATAAATACTATGCATTTGGGACGGTAACTAAGATACCAGATCAGCGCTTCAGATTTAATGTACAGATATTTAATCCGGATTTCCTTAAAAAATTCGTACCTGAACTAACTACCTTCTCTCCATCCCGCATGTCCGGGCTACTAGATACACAGAAAGACAGTCTGGTTATGAATGCATGGGTTCCAAGAGTTGTTTACGGAGATTACAAAGTTGATTCCACTCAGCTGAATATTGACAACGTTAATCAGCAGCTGAATTATAAACTATTGATCAAAAGCTTCCAAAGCCCTTCCATTGCCCTATACAACAGTGAGATCAGCGGACAGGCAGCACAAAACCAACTTGGTCTAAATATCTATCTGAGAGACAGTAAGCGTAGAGATAAGTACGTATTGGGTGGTATATTTAAATCCATTGATAAGAATTTTCAATTTAGCCTTGACCCGCAGAAATTGCTGCTGGATTATGAAAAGTGGGCAATATCTCCTGAAAACTTTATTCAGTTTGGTCAGGCAGGCATCCTTGCCAATCAGTTCAACTTAAGCAAAGGCACACAGCTGTTGAGTATAAATAGTCTGAACGCTACGCCTAACTCACCGTTGAAAGTAGAATTTAAAGATTTCAGAATTGAAACACTTACCAAATTCGCAGATCAGGACAGTTCTCTTGCAGGAGGTTCAATCAACGGTACTGTTGATGTTAAAGATCTGATGGAGACACCTAAATTCGAAGCCAATCTTACCATTGACCAGTTACGTTACCAAAAAGATCAGCTGGGGACACTTAGAATCGCTGTTAACAACAATACCGCAGATGCCTTTGAAACCAATATAGCGCTGAGTGGTGTCCATGAGCTAAGGCTGAACGGCTTTTATTATACTAAAAGCGAAAATGCCCTGGACTTCTCCCTCAATGTTGACAAAATAGATTTGAAAGCATTAGAGAGCTTGTCAATGGGACAGATCAAAAACGGATCTGGTACCATAACCGGGCAATTTGATATTAAAGGATCTACCAGCGCACCAAAAGTACTCGGAGATCTGAAATTTAATCAGGCTGCGTTTACAGCGACTTATGTAAACTCTTATTTCAGAATGCCGAATGAAACAATCAGTTTCGACAATGAAGGAATCAAGTTTAATAATTTCACAATTATTGACTCGCTCAACAGAAGGGCAACGATTAATGGTGGCATTCTGACAACCGATTTTAAGGATTATAAATTCAACATGGATATCCGTACCAATAATTTCAGGGCGCTCAATTCTACCGCGGCAGATAATGAAATGATTTACGGAACAGTTTTCCTTACCAGTACAATTAAAGTACGCGGCGATTTGAATCAGCCGGATGTGGATATGAACATTAAAGTGGAAAAAGGCACAAAGTTCTATTTTGCTATGCCACCAGATGATCCTTCGGTTATATCTCAGGAAGGAATTGTACAGTTTATTGATGCAGATGCGGCACCGTATAATGGACAGAAGGCGTTGCAAACTGACAGTATTAGTAAAGCACCTATCAAGGGCATTAACCTGAGTGCAGATATTTCTATTGATCCCGAGGCAGTACTAAATGTTGTGGTAGACCCTGAAAATGGTGATGCGCTGCAGGTCAGAGGAGAAGCCAATTTGACTGCTACAATGGATGCGAGCGGAAAGACAAGTTTGACCGGACGTTACGAGGTTACCGACGGTTCTTATAACCTATCTGTTGGACCAATGGGTAAAAAAGAATTCAAATTGGTTAAAGGGAGTACAATTGTTTGGACAGGCGAACCTACGTCTGCAAATGTAAATCTGACCGCTTTATACGAAGTAAATGCTGCGCCGATTGACCTTTTAAATGATCCGACTAATATACAGGCGAAAACAAAATTACCATTCCAGGTATACCTGATGATGAAAGATGAATTGTTAAAACCAAGCATCTCTTTCAGATTAGACCTGCCTGAAAATGAAAGGAACGCGCTGGGCGGAGATGTTTATACCAAGCTGATGATTGTTAATAATGACGAGAGCGAGTTGAATAAACAAGTCTTCGCGCTGCTTGCACTGAACCGGTTTATTGCAGATAATCCATTTGAAAGTCTTGCCGGTGGTGGTGGTGGAGTTTCTACCCTTGCCCGTTCCAGTGTGAGCAAATTGCTTACCGAACAACTGAATAACCTGGCATCGGATCTTATTCAGGGAGTCGATATCAATTTCGGCGTAAACTCTTCAGAAGACTACTCTTCAGGATCACTCGAACAAAAAACGGATCTGGAAGTCGGACTATCTAAAAAACTACTCAACGACAGGCTGACTGTCACCGTAGGTAGCACCTTTGGTCTGGAGGGACCATCTACACCAGGTCAGAACTCAACCAATATTGCAGGAAATGTAAATGTGGAGTATGCACTGTCTGCAGATGGCAGATACAGGCTTCGAGCTTACAGAAGAAACCAAAACGAGGGCGTAATTGAGGGGCAGATTATTGAAACAGGATTAGGTTTCGCACTGGTAGTAGACTATAACAAGTTCAGAGAGATTTTCCAGCAAAGAAGAATCAGGCGCAGAGCGAAACAGGAACAGAAGCAGAACGAAAAAGAAGTAGTTGAATTCCGTTCAGCTGATGAGAATAAAAGGCAATTAAAATAATATACTGAATACTATACGATGAAACACCTATTGAAACCGAGCCTATTGATCCTGACCTGTCTGGTAGTGGCAGCCTGCAGTAATACGAAGTATTTAAAGCCAGGTCAGATCTTATATACCGGAGCTCAGGTGAAGATAAATCCGGATACCACAGGGAAAATTGACGATGAAAAAAATGTCAAAGGGACATTGGAGAGCAAAACAAGACCCAGACCGAATAAATCCATTCTGGGCCTGCGTCCTAAACTTTACATTTATAATCTCGCCGGGGAGCCTAAGAAACCTAAAGGTATCCGCCACTGGCTGAGAACGAAAGTGGGTGAACCTCCTGTATTACTGAGTGAAGTAAAATTGAGCTATAATAATGCCGTGCTGACCAGTTATCTCCTCAGTCAGGGATACCTGCAATCTGTCGTAACCGGAGACACATTAGTGAAAGGCAAAACTGGCAAAGCAATTTATACTGCTCAAACGGGTAACAGGTATAAAATTAATGCGGTAAACTTTCCAAAGGACTCCGGTAACCTGGCTAACGTAGTTAATAAGTTTAAGCAAAAAACCTTAATTAAAAAGGGAGATTATTACGATCTGGACGTTTTTAAAAATGAGCGGATCAGGATAGACAATGACCTTAAAGAAAGCGGATACTTTTATTTCAGCCCTGACTATCTGATTTTACAGGTAGATAGTACCATTGGCAATAACCTGGTTAATGTAAATATCAGGGTTAAAGATATTGCGCCGGACGCAGGTTTAAAACCTTATACGATTAACCATATCAGAATTTATCCAAGATATTCACTCCGCCGCGACAGCGCATTGAGAAAACTGACCCCTGAGGTTTATCACGACTTTGAAATCTACGACGACAGGAATACTTTTAAACCAAGATTATTTGACAGGCTGGTCTTCTTTCAAAGAGGTGAAACCTATAACAGAAAGGATCATAACCAGAGTTTAAACCGGATGGTCAATATCGGGGCATTCCAGGCAGTGAAAGCAGAATTTATACCGCTGGATAGTTTTAAAAATAATCAACTTGATCTGAATATCTATCTGACCCCTCTGAAAAAGAATTCACTAACCTTTTCCGTTACAGGAACAAGTAAGTCGAATAACTTTGTCGGATCTGAAGTTAAAGTCACACAGACTACCAGAAACCTGTTCCGCGGTGCAGAACAACTGGACCTTAGTGTCAGCGGAGGATTTGAAACACAGGTTAGCGGACAGTCCAGGGGATTAAATTCGTACTCGCTTTCAGGACAGGCCAAACTGACCTTTCCGAGATTTATTGTACCATTTTATAAACCGAAAAGTACAACTGCATTTATTCCTAAAACAGTCGCCTCACTTTCCTATGAATTATTGAGCCGTGGATCACTTTACAACCTGAACTCCTTCAAAGGCGAATATGGTTATGTATGGAAAGAGAACCAGTATAAAGAGCATACCTTCAATCCAATCTCTATTACGTTTGTCCGTCCGACAGTAACCAGAGATTCGCTCAAGCAGGATAGCTTATATGCCATACCAGGAATGAGGAGCACGCTGGAACGCCAGTTTATAATCGGAAGCAGTTATAACTTTGCTTACACGAATCAGATGGAAGATAACCGAAGGAATAATATCTATTTCAACGGTAATATTCAGGCAGGCGGTAATGTCTGGGGTCTTTTCGTCCCGAAAAATGAATTTGGACAGAAAACTATTTTAAATGTTCCGCTCACACAGTTTATCAGATTTGAAGCCGACTTCAGAGATTATTATAAGATCACAAGAAACCTGATCTGGGCAAACAGACTTAATCTGGGATATGGTTATGCCTATGGAAATAGTAGTTCCATGCCGTTTGTTAAGCAGTTCTTTGCTGGTGGTACAAATGATATCAGGGGTTTTGCAGCAAGGTCATTAGGTCCGGGAACCTACCGTTCTCCGCAGACAGCCATCTTTGCAGATCAGAGCGGTGACGTTAAAGCAATGCTGAACACCGAACTTCGATTTAAATTGGTAAGCGTTCTTTATGGTGCATTGTTTGCAGATGCTGGTAATATCTGGTTAAGAAAAGAAGATAAAGGCGGAGTTGATCCGGTGACCGGGCGCGTAGATGAAGGACGACCTGGTTCTGGTTTTAAATTCAAAGACGCACTGAGTGAAATGGCTATTAGTACAGGAGCTGGTCTGCGTGTGGATGCGACGATCTTTGTAATCAGGCTCGATGTTGCCTTTCCAATCCGTAAACCTTACCTGCCACCAGGAGAAAGATGGGTGTTTGACCAGGTCGACTTTGGCAGCAAAGCATGGAGAAAAGATAATTTAATTTATAATATAGGTATAGGGTATCCATTTTAAGCTGACGAATGAAGATTATAGACAAGATCAAGAAATTTTTCATTGCCCTTTATCATTTATTTGTAGCGGCAGGACAAGGGTTCATCGAGGATAGAGTTACCAAATTAAGTGCCTCACTGGCCTACTACACCATTTTTTCGCTAACACCGCTGATTATTATTATTATTTCAGCAGCCAGTATTTTTTTCAGCGACAAATTGGATCCGGGGACTGAACTATTCGATCAGATCACTGAAATGGTAGGTGCTGAAGCAACCAGTCAGCTACAGGGTTTCGTAGCAAATGCAAACGTGACCGGTAAATCTACAATGGGGCTCATCATTGGAATTGTAACACTTGTAGTTGGGTCTACAGCGATTTTTGTGGAGATTCAGGATAGTATTAACCTGATCTGGAAAGTTAAAGCAATTCCTAAAAAAGGATGGTTAAAAATGATTACCAACCGGCTGCTTTCCTTTTCACTGATTGTGTCGATGGGTTTTCTGCTGCTGGTGTCTCTGGTGATTAACAGTATCGTACTTAGTCTGGGATCAAGACTCGGTGAGCTGCTTCAACGCACAGGTATCGGAGAAGCGATTCCGGTCGCTAATGACACCACAACATTGATTATATACATCCTGAATAATGTTATCACTATTGCCGCCGTTACCGCGGTATTTACCATCATATTCAAAGTATTGCCTGATGTGATTATCAGGTGGAAATCGGCGATCATAGGCGCCTTGTTTACTGCATTTTTATTCGGACTCGGTAAATATGGAATTGGTATTTACATAGAGAAAGGTAATCCGGGTTCTGCTTTCGGGGCGGCAAGTTCGATCATCGTTATTTTACTGTGGATTTATTATACAGCAATAATTCTTTATTTCGGGGCAGAATTCACACAAGCCTATGCCGAAAAATATGATAAAGGTATTAAGCCGAGCAAGTATGCGGTACATACCCAGATTACAGTCGTGGAAGAGAAAGTTGACGTTTTACCTCCAAAGCATCCAAACGAAACAAGAACAGAACCGGATT
>Ga0247805_1000571_pt1 | contig 18755 bp, 27 predicted proteins | sample UWRJL044104R1_FD_180930 | JGI IMG/M metagenome (GOLD analysis project Ga0247805, IMG submission 180930) | Plant litter microbial communities from Arlington Agricultural Research Station in Wisconsin, United States - UWRJ-L044-104R-1 | ecosystem: Environmental > Terrestrial > Plant litter >... | reverse complement strand
ATTACTTTTCCGAAAGCACCTCCTTTTGCCAATCTGCATCACGGTTGTTGTCATACCCATACAAGTTTAAAATGTCATACGCATTCACAGCGGTTGCTGCAGCGTTCGTATTCTTAAGGGCCTCTCTGCGCATTTCCAGGTATTGTGAGGTATTCAACTTATCGAAGGTATTGGTAAAAGCACTAAATCCCGTTTGTAAAGACAGGTCGATCTTCATGTCACCACTTTTTCCCCGTTTGGTAGTGATTAATATGGCGCCATTGGCGGCTCTGGAACCGTAAATAGCGGTAGCATCCGCGTCTTTAAGGATGTCAATACTTTCGATATCTGAAGGATTGATGAAGCTCAGCGGATTGCCGGGTGTGCGACCCGAATTGCCCAGGTTACCGCCGTTTAACCCTGTAGCTAACAACTGTGGAGGAAAAGGCACACCATCAATCACATAAAAAGGGTCGTTACCATTTGAGATGCTATTTTGCCCCTGCACACGGACAGTAATCCCACTATTTGGGTTGCCATTACTTTGTGAAATCTGCAAGCCCGGCACCCTACCCATCAAGGCCAGCAGCGGATTTGCTACGGGTTGCTTTTCCAGTTCTTCCATTTTAACGGTACTGATATTAGATGTGCTTATTCTTTTAGATGTAGTACCATAGGCCTGAATTTGAACTTCATCTAATTTACTGGTTGCTAGCTTTAAAATGATGTTATTTAAGCCGGTGCTGGCTTTCAGTTCCCGTAATTCATAACCTAAAAAGCTCACCTGGATGATGTCAGTTGTGCTCAAGCCTGTCAATAAAAACTCTCCGTTAAGTCCGGATATCACGGCTTTGGATTTACCCTTAACCTTAATGGTGGCACCCGGGATCGGCCTGCCAGTTTCATCTAAAACTTTGCCGCTCACATCAATTTCCTGGAACTTTGACACGAGGTTTTCAAGGAAGGATTTCTCTTTGGCCTTAATAATGACTGTTTTTGTATCCAAGGCATAGGTTAATGGCTGTAGTTTAAAAATCTGTTCCAAAACATCACCGAGAGATGCATTTTTAACGTGAATAGTTATGGGTTCAGCCGTTTTTAGCAATTGCTCAGTATACACAAAATCGTAACCTGTTTGGCTACTCAGCTTGTTAAGTATTACTTTTAAAGAAGCTCCAGAGGCATTCAATGTCACATTTTGTGCAAATCCATTTGCACTGACTTGAATTAATGATGCAAATAATAGCACGATGGTTAATCGCATAATCAACATTATTTTATGGTACACAGGTGGACATATACCAGGATTCTTGGTCCAGATTTTATACATTTTTGTCGTTAGTTTTTAAAAACTAAACTCTTTAAGGTCCACAAGCGACCATAATGATTGCTTTCGAAGGCAATTATTATTAAGTTTGTTTAGTTTGGTTGTATGCAGCGCCTTTACTTTCCACAGACGGGGCGTTTGCAATTCTAGTTGATGATTTAATTGTTAATGGGGCCAAACAGACCAGGGGTATTGCGCTTCTGGTCTTTTAATTTTACCCTATTCTTCTTGGCGCTAGCCGTTCTTTCGTAATTTTCTGATCATAATTTTTTAATGGTGAATTGTTAGGTTGGTTGTTAATACATAATTATTTAGAGACATAGATTTTCCTGCCATCAATTTTAAAATGAGCACCGCCAGTGGTTTCCAAAACCCGGAGTACATTAGATACATTGCTAAACCTGGACACCTTACCTCCAAAGGCAGCATCGGGTAATGGGCCAGAATAAATAACTTCTACATTATACCAGCGTTGCACCATGCGCATCACCGACTGAATGTCATTGTTTTCAAAGATAAATTTATTGTTTTTCCAAGCCATAGCCAGTGTCGTATCCACTTCCGAAACTACAATCGTTCCTTGATCCGCAAGCGTACCTTGCTGACCAGGTTTCAAGATTGCTTCCGTGCTTGCGCCTCGCAACGAGGAACTGATAAGTTGCACACTTCCCTCAAGCAGGGTCGTTTTAGTTATTTTTTCATCTGCATAGCTATTGATGTTAAAATGCGTTCCCAGCACCTTTACCTGCATACCCCTGGTTTCCACAATAAAGGGGTGCAATTTATCTTTAGCAACCTGAAAATAGGCTTCACCTTTTAGACTAACCATACGGTTCTTTCCCTCAAAATGCGAAGGGAAGTCAAGTTGAGATGCGGCATTTAGCCATACTTGAGTTCCATCAGGTAAGGTTACCATATAGGTGTTACCAGGTGCAGTGTTGGCCGTATAAATCTCTTTAGCTGAAGCGTCTAATCCTACACCGGATCCATCATTGTAGCTGAGCCGGTTATCTTTTATAATCACTCCAGCTTTCAAGCCATTCAAACTAATTTCTTTTCCATTTTGCAGGCGAAGCGTTGCCCCGGCTTTACCTGGAGCAATGTCGCTCTCGTATTGTGTTCGACCTATCCCGGCAGTATTTAAATTGTATAAGTACCAACCAAAAAACAATAAGATGCAAGCAGCTGCAGAAATAGAGGCCATCTTTAAAATTACGCCCGGCCTTTTTGGATTAACGGCTTTTTTCTGATCAGTTATAGCTGTAATTAATTTGTGATGTACATTCAGCGTAGCTATTTGGTTCCACTTTCCAATGTCATCTCCAGCTTCGATAACCTTATTGGCATCTTGAGTTAAAGCATAATCCAATTCATCCGGATAACTTCCGGCCTCGAGTATTGAAAACACTTTTTCAAGCTCTGCCGCTGAGCATTGCTTCTCAATATGTTTTCTAAAAAGTTCAATGATATCCTGATCCAAAATATTGTCTTTATAAGTAATACTACTGGCGGAGAAAAAACATCCAATAGGAAATGAAAAAAAATGAAATTAATTTACCAGTATGTCTGGTTATGTGCTCACGAACAATTTGAAGTGCCTTGCTCATGTGCTTATTAATCGTACTTTCTGTGACGCTCAGTGTTTCTGCAGCCTGCTTATAGCTCATCCCCTGAATCCTGCAAAGTGTAAAAGTTTTTCTGACTTGTTCTGAAAGTTGCGCTATCGCCTCATTAATTAAATGGTTACTTTCATTGTAGGCCAGGAGTAATTCTGTAGAATGATCTTCCTCAAGCGTATATTTTTTTATTTCAGAGATTATTTCTGCCTCATGTCGAGCTCTTTTTAGCAGATCTAATAAAGTTCTTTTCGCAATGATGAATATATAAGGTTTGAAAGGTTTTGACAGATCTATCTGATCGCGATGTTGCCATATCTTCATAAAAGTATCATGGACTACATCTTCAGCCAGATACGGTGATTTGGTTGTTCGCTGTACATAATAAAGTAACTTATCACTATATAGCGCATACAATGCGCTGAAAGCTTCCTGCTGACCTAATTTTAGCCTTCTTAGAATGTCTTGCTCATTATCATGATAATTCTCCATCTTGTTCCAATCTGAGACGCGCTATGGGTCTTGCATTATTAAATAACCAAAAGATCATTGTTGTTTATGACACTATTTGAGTGGTGTAGAAACAAAAATAAGAATTAATATCTTCCCAGCCCTTGCCGATCAATTTGTTTCCGGTGTTTTAGCACTGAAATTAATTCAGATAGCGAAGAGGAAAAGGGATTGCTTTAGCAGATAAATTAAGCATATCGATCTTTTAAGCGTAAAAATCTCTATTTTGCAATACCCTGCCTGGATGCCATCAGCGGAAGTATTAATAAATATTTATGAGAAGGATCTTATTTATTGCCGGTTTTTCGGTGCTACTATTCGTTGTGTTGACATGCGTAACTGCAAGTATTGAGACGCCGTCTGACGGCAATGACACCTTTGGTTTCCCTTTCCGGTTTTATAAAATCTATGGAGGTAAACGAAGTTTTTATCCGCCAAATGAATTTTCGGTGGTCATGTTGTTACTTGACGTAGTGATTGCGATTCTCGTTGTATGGATAGGTAATGTAACTTTTATCAAACTGCGCACAAAAAATGAAAACGCTTAAGCCCTTTTTGATCCGCTTTTTAACTGTTGCAGTTCCGCTCCTGGGCATTTATATTTTTGCACAAATCGCAGCAAATGCTAACCGGGGCCGGGAACACCCTACCGATGTTGGATTAGGTATTGCTTTTTTATCTGTATTCACATTCCTGGTTTTGTTTGTTGGTTTCACCGTTGATCTAGTGATCAGGGTAAGGCGTAAACAGCATTCTCAGGTTTGGATGGATTCTTTTTTTCTCTTTCTCTTCACCATTCCGATCGCCTATATCATTTGCCTGATTACCAGTCGAGATTGCTTTTGCAAGTGGTTGATTGATACAATTGATTGGATCAGATAGCACTTCCGTCTTTAAAAGAACCAATCTGATCTTTTTACCGAAGACAAATGTCATGAGCTGTTTTCCTTTCTATATTCCATTAATTGGCTATTTACAAGATATTTAAAGCTACCTAAAACTTTTAATTAAAGAAGATAACATGCAAACATCCTCCATTTAGAAATCGTGGTCACGCCAATAAAATGAAGATAGCCCCTTTTACAAATCTTTTCCTACTCTTAAAACGGCCAATAACGTTAATCGCGATGCGAGTGGTATTCATATCATAGCATATGCTATTTTTAGTTTACAATCATATAGTTGGGATGGTCCCCCCATCGATTACGAACTCCGTCCCAGTTAAATAGCCAGCCCTTGGTGAAACTAAAAATCCTACGAGTTCTGCGACCTCTTCTGGCTGAGCTGGCCTGCCTAAAGGTATGCCCCCCAACGCGTCCATCACGCTTTGCGTTGCCTGCTCAACCGTACCATTTGAGCTTACGGCAATTCTTTCCATCATCCGTATTGCAGATGTGGTCATGATCCACCCTGGCGACACAGTAAGCACACGGATACCCTTTGGTGATACTTCGTTAGACAGGCTTTTACTGTAATTGATCAATCCTGCTTTTGCCGCAGCATAAGGCAAGGTAGAATCATACAGTGGCAGCTTGCCCTGTATACTGGCGATGTGAATGATGACCCCATTTCCCCGGTCGATCATTTGTGGCAGGAAGCCCCGGTCCAAACGGACTGGTGCCAGCAGGTTTGCAGCTAGGGTAGCTTCCCACTGCTCATCTGTAAGCACTGCAAATCCACCACCCGGAGTTTCTGAACTGCCCATGTTGTTGATCAGAATGTCCAACCTACCAAATTTTCGCAAAATCTCCCCCACTACTTTTTGCGTTGCAGCTGGGGTACTAAGATCGGCAGCAATAAAATGCAACTGATCATTCGGCTCTTCCGGTTTGTTTCTTGCACTGATAGCAACCGTTGCTCCCGCATTAAGTAAACGCTCTGCAATGGCCTTGCCAGCTCCTTTGGTACCACCAGTCACCAATGCTATTTTACCTGACAACTCGTTATTGAAATTAAACACTTTCATAAATCATTTATTTAGGGCAAAATTGGGGTATACAGATAGCTCTTGCAAGTACGGAAGAACGAATCAGATAGGGATAAATTTATCCCCTATTTGCCATTTTGTTCCATAGCCTTAGATTTGTACCATGTACGAAAGGAAAATACCATTGAACCTCAACTGCGGACTGGACCTAATTGGAGAAGTACTGTACGGCAAATGGAAAATCCGTCTGATATGGTTTATCAACGAAGGGTTTCAGCGCCCGAGCGAACTGCAGCGCAAAATCCCGGAAGCCTCAAGAAGGATCCTGAATATACAGTTGAATGAATTGGAAGCCCATGAACTGATCACCAAAGTAATTTACCCGGTTCTGCCACCAAAGGTAGAGTACAGCCTGACCGAATTTGCCAAAACCCTGATCCCGATCATTGGTGCCTTGGGCAAATGGGGTGATGACAACCAAGAGCACCTTAAAGAAGTAATCACAAAAAGAATGAAAGCTGCATCTGATAGGGAAAGCGACCTATAATAAGTGTTTCCAAGCTATTTAACAATTCAAGTTTTGGTCGTAAATACTCATGTGACCATTGTATTACTTTATTTCCGTGGTACTTTGGCTCTGAAATTTTGTTAAACGAAATATTTAAACGTTTTAAACAGGCAATTACTGATTCCTTAACCAATTCGGAGCGGGTCATCTAGTTTCTTTATTATCTTCTGATATAACGAACTTTTATGATTCATTACATATTAACTTTAGTGTTTAGCCACTGCTTAATGGTGGAATCGCCTTGTTTTTCGGCTAAAAAAGATTCAGCAGTTTGAAGTACATAATCTTTACGATAAACTTGTTTTTTTTGGCCTGCCCCATTTTCTTGAACGATCCCTTCTTCATATACAGAATAGATGAGGTGCCCCTCATCCACGTAGCCGAACATATTTATTCCTCCAATTATTTTTTTAGGGTCTGCTGTAGACACAGATTGAGATAGGATAATCGGAGCTTTACCCAATCTCTTTATCTGGTAATAACTCTGTGCCAGAGCGTTTGGTATCTTCCTAAAGATGCTTTTATTATTGTAGAAGTCCAAATAACCGATCAGGGTATCATTCTTTATCATCAGGTATTTCAATCCTCCGGTTCCCAGATTATAATATTTTGCAACGTTATCTTTATTTTGAAAGAAAACGATATTAGGTGTAATGTAATACATGGGAATATGTACAAAGGTTATCAAATTGAGATCGGCTTCATTACCAATGTTATACTTGTTCATGTATTCCCTGTAACTGCTCGTTTTTAGGTGCTGAAAAAGTGCTGACTTGGCCTCTGGCAATTTTTCGCGGGCATCCTTAACATGATCCAGGTAAAGTTGATCAGAATGGTTTCTGGGATCCAGAACTTCCGAAACCAGGTAGGGCCTTAATGCCTGTACAACCGATTCGTCTCTCTTGTAGTTGTTAGGAAAGGTTTTGTTAAATGCAAGCTCTGTTTTTTTCGTAATGACCGTGTCAAGGGCATTGCCCCGCCCCTTTACAGTAACAACCTCTACTTTATTTTGGCTATAACAATAGACGTTGAGTAATGTCAATGCGGCAATGAATGAGATCTTTTTCATGTTAATAATCGGTAGCGGTTTTAGGATGGGCTATCTTTTCTTTGTACATTAAAATGGTTACATTTCTATGTGCAAATCTAATATATGAAATTTTCCAATCACTCCCTTCAAGTCTCTTAAGATCCTAGCGGCTCCATAGTATACAACTGATTATCCATTCTACTATTCAAAAATTCAACATCAACAACCTGACTCGTTGTATCAATAATTATCGCTAATTTCGCTACAATATTGGTGTTAATGACGCCTTGATTAAAACCAGCAACAAAACGCAAACAAAAAATGCCGGCAATTATATTTTTACCCTTAGTGATTTGTGCCTTATTGCTATTTAACCATCTGATCAACAAACAAAAAAGAAAAGACTACGACATACTCGTTGATACGCTAGGCAGCAGAATTCACATTCATTTACAAAATGTCAAAGCTGAAACCTCTTCTATAGGTGCAAAAAACGGTGGTTATCGTTTCTTACGCGCTGAACTACTTATCACTGAAGATGCTCTGATCATTTTCGGAAGGGGCAGCATTTTAGGACTCAGGCAACTGACCGATCCGCTGATATTGACAAAGAATCCGGACTACCGCTACTTCTCCTTTGCAAAATTCATCCAGCCAGTACGTCTTGAGCTCAATTCCTTTCGGGGAGACATTCACATCGGTTTCGTTCAACCAGGAATAATCGATACCGAAGTTGATTTTCAGTTCAAAGACGTTTCAGACGAGGTTAAGCAGCATTTGTTATTTCTTAACGATCTTAAAACAGTTCGAAAACACGCTTAAGCAAAAGGCTACACCGCTATCTGAGCTGCCAAAGTTCGACAAAGCAGCGAAACAGCTACAACCAGTTCTTTCCCTGCCAGTATAAAGAACGGGTTTTGATGTTCGTCATTCAGGCGCCTCATATTGAAAGTAAACAGAATCGATACTCGAAATGATGGTGATTTTTATCGGAGTATCATCAATCTGCACAGCTAAAACATCCATTTTCTTCTTAGAAGATAAGATCCAGGATCGTTCGTCCAGGTAATCATTATAACGCACATCCAGTGTATCATTTGTTGATTTCAACATCTTTACTGGTCGTATTTTCTGACTGTATGCAATGGGCTGGACACCCATAAAAATTAAAACGAATATTATTATTCTGAGCATAGCTATTGTATTTCAGGACTCTTATCTGCGCAATGGCTTCCGGGTTTTGATCCACACCAAAAACGTTTGCTCCGCTTTTTAACAGGTAAAGCAGGTTTCTGCCTGTTCCGCAACCAGCATCCAGGATCATGTGACATTCATCATAGGTACCTTTAAGCATCTGATCAAACAGAAGATCGGATTGAGCGTTGGTTTTAGACGCAAATCCAACAAGTAGAACAATGAGGACAAAGGCTTTCCATTTTAATATAGATGATATACTTGCTTGATTCATGCTACTTATTAAACAATTCAAGGCTATTTACGATTTATTTACAAAATTTACATTTTAATTTACAATTCAAATAACTCAGTCCGAATCATATCAAACTAGATTTGCTCATCAAATTTAAAGGATATGAAAAATATAAAAAAATCCCTCTATGTGCTGATCTTAACACTGATTGTGGTGGGCGGACTGGTATTTGCTAATCGCGAAATTAAAATTGGAACTCAGCCATCTCTAAAGCCATTGTCCATTGCTGACGGGAAAGCCCGCCTGCTGGATGACAGAAAAAAATGGGAGGCTTCTCCTGACGGGATAAAGTACAAAGAATGGGAGATCTCTCCTGAAGGTAAAAAGGTGCATGCCAGTCATGATAAAATAAGAAAGTACATAAAGGCTTTCAGCAATATGGAGGCCGTAGTAGCCTCCCTTACTTTTCAGCGCGAAAATGCGAAATCACCAGGCCCAAAATGGCTTATAGTGAGGATTAATGGTGAACAATACATGATGCAATTTAGCCCCAAGGATTTTCAGCAGTTAAATAGCCTGAAAGTTAACGACAAAATAATCGTGAGAAGCCACAGCGCAGGGTATTCGCCTAAACATCCCTATTTGATTGTATCAGGCGACTATATTGAGCAAAATAGTAAGGTGCTCTTTAAACGCGACTTTAGCAAAAATAACGGTTGCTGAAAATTACCTGCCTTATAGTCACCGACAACGGTTATTAAAACCAGCTAAGCTAGCTTACATCTGTTATTCCACCTGTTTCAGTATTAAACCAAAAGTAATCAACCATATTCCGGTTAAATAGCAATTCCGCTTCCGCCTACTACTTTAATCCCTTCTCCAAATTTTTTCCAAAACCTGATATACCGATAGCTAGCTTCAAAAGGTACTTCATTAAACTTTCCGCTCAATTTTATGATCAATGTAATCACCGCCACATCATCGATAATATTTAGGTTTTCAACTTCTGGTAGAAGTTCGTTAACCTTTAATGCTCCATCGCGATAAGTGTCCAGATCCTTTTCCTTAGTTATTGTTTCCCCACTTGGGATAATGAACAACAGATCATCATGCAACAACTTGTCAAGCACGGCGATATTGCCTTCTTTGATTGCACTGTAAAGCTTATTTTCCTGTTCAAGGATGTCTTTTTCTGTTAGTATATTATGCATGTTTATCTGTTTACACCACTATGAATGTGCATAGCCGGACAAATTTATATTATAAACTGAGTAATTGCTTAATTCAATTAATTTTCCATCATTCCACTTCAGCCTTTTACACATTCTGTTCAGAGGCTCCACGAAAACAATTACCTTTGCTTTAGACTTCAATGAACATAAATCCGCAAATTATAGCTAGCATTAGCACCATTATATCCAGCACACTATTTTTTTTGGCTATTTTAACGTTCACAAAAAAAACCACAGCAGTAATAGGCTACCGGTTCTTATCACTTTTTTTGCTTTTCCTTACCCTTAACTTTACAGACGAAGCATTAAATATCAGCGGAACGTATATAAGTCATCCAGGCTTAATGCTCATATTTCAGCCAGGTACTTATGCTATTGCGCCATGTTTTTATCTTGCTTCTGTTTATCTAACCTCAATTGATAAAAAGCTGGAGCTTAAACTTGTCTTACATTTCATACCATATCTGCTGATATTTGCGCTTTGTATTTTTACATTCCTAATCACACCAGAGGCAATTGTAGTCAATAAGGCCAAAGCAAATCACATAGAGAAAATTGCAAGCATCTTTCTATTGACCCTTTTGTTTATACAGATTTTCTGGTATCTTTTTATTTCGTTAAGACAATTGAGAAAACACAGGAAATCCATCCCGCTGTTTCTTTCCAGTTTCGCTGGCAATGATTACAAATGGCTTAACCAAATTATGATGGGGCTAGGCATGCTTTCTGTGATCTGGTTGCTAGAAGTGATTGCCGCTGAACCTTTACTCTCTCTTCTCGCCTCAATAATATATCTTTTCTCGTTCTATTATATAGGTGTGCAAATCATGAGGCAAAAAGATATAATTTCTTTCTTTCCAAATCAAAATCAGATCACTGACGATTTAGTCCCTAACCTGGAAATCGGAGGATCACCCGGTATTGTTACAGCAGTCAATCCAATGTCGGCTTCATTGAAGAAAAAAGTGCTAACAGATGAAAAAGTGATTCAGCTTAAACATCAGCTATTGGAATTCATGAGTAGAGATAAGCCCTATTTAGACGCTGACATCACGCTGCCGAAGCTAAGTAAAATGATGCTTTCCAATACCTATCATATGTCTTATTTGCTCAATGACTGTTTAGAAGAGAATTTTTACACGTTCATAAATAGGTACAGAATTGATGAGTGCATGCGCATGTTCAAAAATCCATCTTACGATCACTTAACAATTTTGGGTATAGCATTTGAATGCGGCTTCAGCTCTAAAACCTCTTTCAACATTTCCTTTAAAAAAGTTACCGGCATGTCTCCCAGAGAATATAGGACTTCCAGCAAAGAAAAAATGGATTAGAAATTGGTTCTTCTGCATCAAAACATTAAAAAACAGATCTTTAGCATATTAAAATACTTATCCAGAAGTACCTTTATATTCTTTTTTTGGAAGAAGTTTGTTTCATAAAAATAAAAAAATGAAAAGATCCTTCTTCTTACTTACACTTTTAACATTACTACTTGTTTCCTGCAAGAAAAAATTAACACATCCCAGTTTAACCGAAAAACAGATTGATTTGGGTACCCACAAACTGATGAGTTATTCGTCATCATCAGGATCTAAATATTTAATTGTATTCGAAAGTGGTTTGGGTAACGACGCCTCCATTTGGACTGAAGAAAATATTAGAATGCCATTATCTTCTATTTCCGATGTGATGATGTATGATCGGGCTGGCTACGGAAAATCACAAGAGGGACCATCACCACGCACCATTGACAGACTAAGTGATGAACTGGCTGCTGTCATCGCTGCAATTGCTGGTGAACGAAAAGTTATTATTGTTTCACATTCCCTGGGTGGGATGATAGCACGTTCTTATGCCATCAAAAATCCATCGAAGATTGCTGCTCTTTTGTTTCTTGATCCGTCACATGAGTCTGCCAATCACTGGACGCAGGCTGAGGAAGATAGCTTATATGATGCAACAAAAAAAACTTACGGTGCCGGACCAGGGCTGCTGCAGGAGGTAAGAGCGCTCCGCGAAGATTTGGATTATATGTCAACTCTACCAAATCTGCCTGATGTTCCTGTAACAGTAATCACTAGTATGCAAGAAAGTGCTGAGGTTTCAAGTATAGACAAACAATTATGGTATAATGCTCATGAAAGTTTGAAAAATGGAATCACAGTTTTTGAACATTTATCTACAATAAAATCCGGACACTTTATTATGCTTGATGAACCTTCTTTGGTCACTGAAAACGTCAAACAGCTGCTGTCCAAGTTACCTTAATAAAACCTAAGTAGGATTGATCGGTGAACTTGCAGATCAGGCAATTTCAATTATTAACACGTTAATAGATTACTCTACGGCAATCCTCGCAGATATCATCTGGGATCTTACTGGAACGACACTCAGTTTATTCGTAAACTCAATCCCTGTTTTCAGCAAGCATTGCTGCTTGTGCCCTATAGTCTTCCTGACAATAGCCGATTGCAACTATAAGATATACTGAAATTTGACATGTCAAATTTTTGAGATTAATCCTAGCTAATATATGCTAAAGCTTTAAGTAAATCACTAGTATTCATAAGCTCAGGATGGTGCAAACTCAAAGCCTCAGTTACCAATGGATATTCATCAATAAAGTTAATACCAGGAATCTCAGTTAACGCCAGATCCTGCATAGCCTTCCGAAATAAAGCTTCATTTTTACCCCAAAACTGAATATACTTCGTTCTTTTCACAAATATTTCCACCAAACAATCGTCATCCTGAAACATCAACCCAAATTCCATATAACCATCCATGCTCAGCTCCTGTTGATACTCATCCAGCTTATTTAGGATTTCAAATTTGTCAAGATACTGGCTGTATGATGGTTCATTATCAATATGTTGAAAGATAAGACAAACCTCTTCAGGCAACATCATTGTCAAGCGTTTGAATAGCAACCATAAATTTGGATTGTCAATATTAATTTCGCTGAAGAAATGATAAGAAAGCGCTGCATCTCTAGTATCGAAAAATGAAAAACCCTCAACTAAGAGCGCCTGTTCCCTCAGTCGAAGCCTTTCCATAAGGTCTTCAGTTAGCGGAATTTCACTTTTCTTAGCCGTTCTAACAGTTACCGGTAATAAAAGTGGTTTAAGATTCATGTTATATTTAAGGTTAAAGATCCGATAAGAATATGACTCATGCCGCTTCTAGCGAAAACGACACCACCAATAGTATTATTATAAACGAATCATAATAGTTGAACGAGTTTTATTTGAACATTAATAAAATGCTTTAAAAGCTATTGAATAGCCTCAATTCTATTCGCATAAAGATAGCCTTCTTTCACAATTCTTTTCCTACTTTTAAAACTACTAGAGTTACAAAACTATGGAAGCAAACGATTTATTCAAGAAAATGGATCATGAAACAGTAAACTACATCTTGACGCATTACCATTATCTTTTAAATCACAAGGAAAAGTTGGCCAATAGACACCTCTCATCAATGATCAAGTTAGACCTCACCAGTGGTAGTACATCAAATGTCAATTCAATCACAGATGTCTACCGAAAGATCGGTTGGCTAACCGAAGATGAAGATGCGCTTGCCCTTGTCAAACTAGGTGAGGAAGGTTTCAGACTAAAATCTGCAATAAGAATCTTATTAATGCATCAGGATAAAGTTTTTCTGAACTATTGCTCCAAGTGTAACAAATTAGCAAGAACTCCATTCGCTAAACAATGCCGACAATGTGGCTATGATTGGCATTGATTCCATGCATTACCATTGGCACCAATTGGATCCCAATCGAACTATATGCACTATTGATCTTTCTAAAGATCAAAAACTTTTTAACTATCTGGATATTACTTTTAAATTCTTTATTGTTGTTGAATAACAATTCAATCATCCTCCTTCGGAAAGCACTGTGGTCCCACGGCCCCACCCCCATACTGCAGTACAATATTATTCTTGTGAAAGATGATCTATTTATTTCCTTGTAAATAGATCAATTATTTTTACTGAATCGATGACACCTATCATCGAATCCGCTGATAGCAATCATGCTTATAATAGCTTATTAACCGAACCTTTGTATACAATCCTAAAATCATGACTCCTACAATAGAAGAAGAAGCATTAAATACAGAAATACAAGAACTTTACCTGATTACAAAACAATGGTCAGCGGATCTGCAATTCGTCCATGATGATTCAGATATTATCAAAAACCTAAGTCATAAAGCGCTGAAATCTAAAGTTATTAATAGATACCTGGTCAAATTCAATGCGCAGGAACAACAACTATCAAAGTTAAAGCTCAAAGTTACTCATTTGCAAAAAAGACTAGAGCCATTAACCTTTGGTCCAATAAAGAAGATCAAGTTAAGTTTAATCGAAGAGCATCAGCTTTTGAAGCGCGAAATGGAAACCATAATATTGACTTTTCGAGAAACTAAAAATGAATTGCTGGAACACATCGCACACGACTAATATCTAATTCAACTTAAAACTAATCAAAGTATCATGGAAGCCAACGATCAATCAAAAACTATACTTGTGCTCACCGATTTTACAAATAGTGCTTTAAATGCTGCAGATTACGCTTTGTTTCTAGCCAGCCAATTAAAGACAAACATCTTATTGTATCACTCCTATTACATTCCCTCCACGGAATCCGAATGTTTGCAAATCACAAATTATGGACTATTGGCCGAAACCAGCAAATCAAATCTTCAAAAAGAGATGAATCGTTTAAACATCTCCTTAAAAGCATCTGGAAGTAAATTCAACCCTCAAATTGATTACTTGAGTGAAGGTGGAAGTTTTACGGACAATGTTTGCAGTATTATAGATGAAAGAAAAAATATTCTAATGCTTATAATGAGTGGATTTAAAGTCCACAACGATGATATCCTTTTTGGAACAGAAATCACCGCAGTAGTAAGCAAAGCCAGATGTCCTGTTGTTATCGTACCAGAAGTTGAATTTCTCAGGGTGTAAATACTAAAAACAATCGGTCAGCAATGGAAAGCCTAAGACACACCTTTTTAAAAGCAATCAATTCAGTAGGCCAGCAATCTGCATATGCGCCCCCTGCCCTTTTAAACGATTTTAATAATTTACCAGAATTGCTACAAAAATTTATACGTCAATGTGGCTATACAGGATTTGAAAAGATCGAATGTGCTCATATTAAATGGAACGACACCATGCTTAAACTTAGTCCTAAGGCAAAATGGAGCCTTATGCGTTGCTACCAGGTGAATTTTCTGTCGAAACCTGTGAGACTGAATATCAAAAAACCTGTTGGACGGCAACTGCCAATGATTATATGCTAAAAGATGGTATGAGATTTCCTACTAAATTTAGCGCGACCTGGAATACCGACAATAGCGATTATGAATACTTTAAAGGCACCATCAAATCTATTGAATTTAATAAAACTGAAATTTCAGGCATCTGAAAATAGTAATATTAGCCATACAAGGTGAACTTATTTTACAGCTACGACTGCTTGCCATCTGGTAGAACAAGTAAAGTAATCCTTACTGCCAGAAACAGATGAGGATCACCTGCACCAATATCATTTCCATCATATTTCATTTATAATCCGCTTATAGGTATTGACCGTCAAATGACCTTTGTCATCGTTGTTGATGATAAACGTCATTGGGCTGCAAACTGCCATCATGGTACCCCCACTTTTCAGCCTTTACCTTTACAGGCATGTCATTAGCCATTCGCTTTAAAACTTTTCTGGATGAAACCGGAAACATAGCACGCTTTACAGGGCGGTTCTTTTCTCTGGGAATAAAACCCAGGTATGAGCTTAAGGAATTCCTCAACCAATGTTACACCATCGGTTACCTTTCCCTACCCCTGGTCGGACTTACTGCTTTCATCATGGGATTAGTGCTTACCATGCAGTTAAGGCCATCCCTGGTAGATTATGGAGTCGAATCACAGCTTCCGGTAATGGTGGGCCTGGCGATTGTAAGAGAAATCGGCCCTGTCATTACAGCTTTAATCTTTGCTGGAAAAATTGGAAGTAGCATCGGGGCTGAACTGGGTTCGATGAAAGTAACTGAACAGATAGATGCCATGACTGTTAGTGGTATTAAGCCTTTTAAATATCTGGTGGCCACAAGAGTACTTGCCACTACATTAATGCTCCCACTACTCACCATTCTCGGAGATGTCATTTCCTTGTTTGGGGCATACCTCGGCGTAAACATTAGGTCAGTAACAAGTTTTGACCTGTTTTTTTTACAAGTTTTTAAGAGTCTGGATTTCAGTGATGTGTTGCCCGCCATCACTAAAACCTTTTTCTTTGGTTTTGCAGTTGGCATTGTAGGCTGTTATAAGGGTTTTAATTCGACTAAAGGGACACAGGGAGTCGGAATCTCGGCGAATTCAGCAGTAGTGTTGTCCTCTGTACTCATATTTATCATTGACCTATTGGCTGTTCAGATTACGGAATTACTGGGCCTTAATTAACAAATCATGGAAACAGCGACAAAAGAACCGGTAATTATCATTAAAGACCTTGTAAAGGCCTTTGGGGACAAAAAAATATTAGATGGCTTTAATCTGACGCTTGAGAAAGGCACCAATGTAGTCATACTGGGAAAGTCAGGTTCAGGCAAATCTGTGTTGATCAAGTGCATCATCGGCTTGTTACAATCTGATAGCGGGAGTATACACGTCTTTAAGGAAAACATATCCAAAATGACTGAAGATGAACTGGACCAGGCCAGGTCTAAAATCGGCTTTTTATTTCAAAGTAATGCACTCTATGATTCGATGACCATTCGCGAAAATCTGGAATTCCCCTTACTCAGGCACTGGGTTGACATTACACAGGAAGAAGTAGAAAGACTGGTTAACGAGGCATTGGAAAATGTCGACCTGCTGCACACGATAGATATGATGCCATCTGAGTTATCAGGGGGAATGCTCAAGCGTGTTGCCCTGGCAAGAACAATGATCTTGCGCCCTGAAATCATTCTTTATGATGAACCTACAACAGGCCTGGATCCGGTAACCTCCAGAGAAATAGAAAATCTCATCCTTAAACTGCAAAAGAAGAACCACACCTCATCTATCATCATTTCGCACGATATGAATTGTGTGAAAAATACAGCAGATCTGGTTGTACTCCTCCTGGAAGGCAAATGTTATACAGAAGGCACGTATGAAGAGTTAAAGAAATCGACTGATGATAACATCAAACAATTTTTCGAATAAAATATCATGGGAAATCAAAAAGTAAATAACATTAAACTTGGCGCATTTGTATTATCAGGACTAGTGCTGATGATATTCGCCTTTTTTATCATTGGCAGAAACAGCAATATATTTGGGAGTGACTTTAAACTGAAAGTCAGGTTCTCCAATTTAAATGGTTTAACAGAAGGAAACAATGTACTTTTCTCTGGACTACAGGCCGGAACAGTTAAAGAAATTGAACTGATCAATGACAGTACCATTGAGGTGACCATGCAGATCAACAGCAAAGTAAAATCATTTATTCATAAAAATGCGGTAGCCGCTGTCGGAACCGAGGGCCTCATGGGTAATAAAGTAATCAACATCAGCCCGGTGAAAGGAGCAAGTCAAAAAGTTACCGAAGGTGACGTCCTGCAAGCCAAAAACATGGCTAATATGGATGAAATCATAGAAAAATTGTCTCAGACCAATAACAATGTCGCCAGTATTTCAGAAGTGCTAAAAGGAACAGTCCTGCGGATAGACAGCAGCGCCATCTTAAAACTAATTAACGATGAATCCATTGGGATAAGTTTGAAGTCTTCCCTGGAAAACATCTACAAAACGACGGCCAACGCGAACGAAATGACAATAGGGCTAAACCACATGTTAAGCGACATCAGAAAAGGAAAAGGAACTGCCGGTCTTTTATTCACCGATACATTAATGGCTGGTACGCTTAAAGATGCGGTAATACAAATCAAGGCAGCAAGTATCAATGCCAACACCATGACCAGGCAAATGAACTCCATGATAAAAGACTTAAATCATGACCTGATCAACAGAAAAGGGCCTGTCAACACTTTACTTAAGGATTCTTTAATGGCTAAAAACATAAGCTTGACCATGGAAAATCTTCAAAAAGGAACGGACGGGTTCAATCAGAACATGGAAGCATTAAAACATAACTTTCTTTTCAGGGGATATTTTAGAAAACTGGAACGACAAAAGAAAGAACAACAAGCGGAATTGCTGAAAGCAGCTCAACAAAAATAACATCCCATTTTACAGCATACATCATATTAAGAAAATCAGATCCAATGGAATTTCATAAAATCCTAATCGCAATTGACAGCAATCCAAGTGCTGAGCGCGTTGCACTCAGCGGGCTACAGTTGGCTAAACAGTTCAATTCAGAAATCGCCCTGATCAGTATTATAAATCCGGAAGGCATACCAGATGAGGATTCTCCTACAACCAGAGAGCTGGAGGACATGATGGAGCACAATTTAAACCGCAGCCAGCTCAATGTAATTGAAAAGGTATTCATAGGTTTTCCAATCAAAAGCTTTGTGGAAAAAGGCATTCCTTATAAAGTTATTTTAGAGACAGCTGATAAGTGGGGTGCAGATATCATCGTTATGGGCACACATGGCAGAAAAGGATTACCCCATTTACTGCTGGGGAGTGTTGCCGAAGATGTGATCAGGCACTCCAAAAAAACTTTAATTGTAATTCCGGTAAGTAATTAACAGACCATTAAATCGAGGCATTTTGATACAAATACAAAAAGAGGGTGTTATTTTAAGAAAAACAGACCTGGACTTTGAAAGCCAGGGAGTACTTAATCCCGCAATCATAAAAGAAGGCGAGCGGGTTTATATGTTTTACAGGGCTGTGGCTAAAAACAACTATTCAACCATTGGCTTTTGTGAGCTGAATGGGCCATTAGAACTGAGTAAGAGAGATATTATTCCGGTTCTTAGTCCTACGGCCGACAGTGAATCCCGGGGAATTGAAGATCCAAGGATCGTAAAAATAGATGAACGCTACTATCTAACCTATACTGCGTATGATGGATTCAATGCATTAGGTGCAATCGCAACCTCAGTGGATTTAAAAACTTTTGAAAGACATGGTGTTATTGTACCTGTGATTTCGTTTCC
>Ga0247805_1000570_pt1 | contig 18766 bp, 20 predicted proteins | sample UWRJL044104R1_FD_180930 | JGI IMG/M metagenome (GOLD analysis project Ga0247805, IMG submission 180930) | Plant litter microbial communities from Arlington Agricultural Research Station in Wisconsin, United States - UWRJ-L044-104R-1 | ecosystem: Environmental > Terrestrial > Plant litter >... | reverse complement strand
GATGGTAAGTTACTTTTTAGACCAGGAGGACACGGTGCTTTAATTGAAAATTTGAATCAGCTGGATGCTGATATTATTTTTGTAAAAAATATAGATAATGTAATTCTTCATAATAACGATACCATAGCACTTTATAAAAAAGCGCTTGCGGGGATTTTGATAGAATTACAGCAGCAAATATTTTCTTTTTTGAATTTAATTAATCAATATACTGTTGAAGATAATCAAATAGATGAGATTAAAGATTTTTTGAAAGCAAAATTGAATATGGAAGTCAAAGCAGATTTTGATTTGTATACTTTTGAAAACAAAATAAAAGTATTGAAAGCTATTTTGAATCGTCCAATTAGAGTATGTGGAATGGTAAAAAATGAAGGGGAACCTGGAGGAGGACCTTTCTGGGTGAAAAATGGACAAAAAGAAGTTTCATTGCAAATTGTAGAATCTTCACAAGTAGATTTGAACAATAAAAAGCAGGCTGAAATTATGGCAAATGCTACTCATTTTAATCCTGTAGATTTAATTTGTGCTACTAAGAATCATAAAGGCGAAAAGTTTGATTTACATGAGTTTGTAGATGAGAATAGTGGTTTTATAGTAGAGAAAAATTATTTAGGAAAAGATATTAAAAGCTATGAATTGCCTGGCTTGTGGAATGGAGCCATGGCAAACTGGCTGACTGTTTTTGTTGAAGTGCCTTTAATTACTTTTAATCCAGTAAAAACTGTAAATGATTTGTTGAAAGAAGCGCATCAGTCAAAATAGAAAATGGAAATTCAAAAACTTATATCTGAATTACAATATAAAGCAGTTAGAAGTAGCGGCGCTGGAGGACAAAACGTCAATAAGGTTTCGTCTAAAGTGGTGCTGACTTTTGACTTGAAAAATTCTCAGGCATTGTCAGAAGAAGAAAAGTTGTTGTTAGAAAATAATCTTTCTTCAAGACTGACTGCTGATTTGATTTTGATTCTGAATTGCGATGAAGACAGAAGCCAACTCAAAAATAAAGAAATAGTTACCAAACGATTTCTAGAATTTATAAAAAAAGGACTTTTTGTGCCTAAAATTAGAAAAGCAACTAAAATACCGAAGTCGGTGATTAAAAAACGAATCAAAGACAAAAAGAATATCTCTGAAATAAAACAATCTCGCAGAAAACCTAATTTAGATTAAAATCCAAATTCCAATTGGAAACTAGATAAAGTTAGTTTTTTAGAATTTGGAATTTAATTTTTGCAATTTGTTTTTTAACACTACATTTGCACCGTCTCAAAGGGGTGCTCTAAATAACGAGCTGAGATCATACCCAACGAACCTGAGCAAGTAATGTTGCTAAGGGAAAATACAATAAATTAATGGCAAGTGCTATTAGTTTATTAGTTGAACAAATCTATTTATTAAATAACAAAAAGAATAATTCCCCCTTTTATTCGTAAAACAATTACGAATGAAAACTTTTTTTTTAGATGCTAAGGCACAAAGTTACAAAGGTTCTAAGGTTCAAAATGTTGTCGGAACCAAATCTATTTTCTTTACTCTGTTTTCTATTTTCTTTACTCTATTTTCTTTTTCACAAGTAAAAGATACCGTGAAAGTGAACCGACTCGATGAGGTTTTGGTTTCGGCTATTCGTGTTACTTCAAAAACACCAGTTACGTTTAGTAATATGGATAAAAAAGAAATTAAATTGAGAAACCTGGGACAGGATATTCCAATTTTAATGAATTATCTTCCCTCAGTTGTGACCACTACTGATGCAGGAGGCGGAATAGGATATACCGGAATCAGAGTCCGTGGAAGCGATGCAACAAGAGTTAACGTTACAATAAACGGAATTCCTTATAATGACTCAGAAAGTCAAGGGACGTTTTGGGTAAATATGCCTGATTTTGCTTCTTCAGTAGAAAGTTTGCAATTGCAGCGTGGTGTTGGAACTTCTACAAACGGTTCAGGAGCTTTTGGTGCTAGTTTGAATATGTTGACTGATAATTATGCTTCTAAGGCAACTGGAGAAATTTCAAGTTCTTACGGAAGTTTTAATTCTAATAAAAATACGGTAAAATTTAGCACAGGTTTATTAAACAATCATTTTGAATTGGCTGGACGTTTGTCTACTATAAAATCTGATGGGTATGTTGACCGAGCAAGTTCTGATTTAAAATCGTATTTCCTTCAGGGAACTTATATTGGTAAAACCACTTTAATTAAAGCTTTAGTTTTTGGAGGAACACAAAAAACGTATCAATCATGGAACGGAATTGATGGTGAAACTCTAAATGAAAACCGTAGATTTAATTCTGCAGGAATGTTTACAGATACTAATGGAGTTGATCGTTATTATGATAATGAAACTGATAATTATAACCAGGATCATTATCAATTGCATTGGAACGAATCCATTTCGGATAAGTGGAGTACAAACTTAGCTTTTCACTATACAAAAGGTTTAGGTTATTTTGAGAATTATAAACAAGATGCGGCAGTTGCTGAATATGGAAATATTCTGCCTACTAAAACGGTAATAGGTGATGATGGAGAATTAGTTCCTGTGACTGATTTAATTCGTCAAAAATGGTTAGATAATGATTTCTACGGAACTACTTTTTCGGTAAAATACAAAGAAGATAAATTTGATGCTATTTTTGGTGGTGGCTGGAATAAATATGAAGGAGATCATTATGGTAAAGTAATTTGGGCAAGAAATTCTGGTCCAACAGAATTAGGAGATCATTATTACGATGATTTTTCGTCAAAAACAGATGGAAATATTTTTGCTAAAGCCAATTATCAAATTACAGAACAATTAAGTTTTTATGGTGATTTGCAATACCGAAGAGTACATTACAAATCAAATAGCGCCGATACAGGTTTGGTAGATGATACTTTCGATTTCTTTAATCCAAAAGCTGGTTTGAATTTGGAAATTGATCAAAAAAACAATCTTTACTTTTCATACGCACGTGCGAATCGTGAACCAAATAGAACCGATTACGAAGGCGGAAATGTAAAACCTGAAAAACTAAATGATTTTGAGTTAGGATGGAGATTGAATTCAGATAAATTCCAATTGAATTCTAATTTTTATTACATGGGCTATAGAGATCAGTTGATTTTAACGGGAAGATTAGATGATGTAGGAGCACCAATTCGTTCTAATACTGATAAAAGTTACCGTTTAGGTTTCGAATTTGATGCAACAATTTCACTTTCAGAAAAATTTATTCTTCGCCCTAATTTTACTTTAAGTAGTAACAAAAATATTGATTTGGCGGTTGAAGGTCAAAATTACGGAACAACTAAAATTGCTTATTCTCCAGAAATTATTGCAGGGAATATTATTGTGTACAGCCCGATTCAAAATTTACACATTTCATTATTGCAGAAATTTGTTGGGGAACAATTCATGAACAACATCGAATTGCCTTCGGCGAGACTAGCTGATTATTTTGTAAATGATTTGAATGTTTCTTTCGAAATAAAGCCAAAATCAATTTTCAAATCAATAACAATTACTGGTTTAATGAATAATATTTTAGATAAAAAATATGTTTCAAACGGAGCCATGTGGGATATTTATCCATACTATTATCCGCAGGCTGGAATTAACTTTTTAGCCGGACTAACATTGAAGTTTTAATTTGTAGTTTTTATATTTAAAAAAGCCTGAGAATTTAATTTTAAATTTCTCAGGCTTTTTTGTTTTTAGTTGTATACTCGGAGGATATTTCCGTTTAGTTCAGCACGATATTGTTTTAACGGATATTGTAATTTTCCCTGACCCGTAAACAAACTGTATTCTTCGTCATCACAAGGGCAAATTAAATTAATACCATTGAGTTTCAAAGTCGAACAACTACTTAGTGCCTGATTAGGGCAGGCTGCATCAAAAGCATTGTATCCACTTCCAGTATTAAATACATAAATTCCTCTAGGGCCAACTTCTGGACCTGCATAATAAATAGCATTGCTCACAAATTTTAAATTCGAATAAGCTGGATAATTCAAGTCAAAAGTTACCGAAAAATTATAATTAGGGATGTAAGGATTTTTATTATTAAAGCCATTGTCTGAACAAGACAAAAACAAAAGGGCAATTAGCAAAAGTGGGATAAGTTTTTTCATGGTTTTAAATTAGTGAAACAAATTTAATTTATTTACATTTGAAATATTATATGGTTAACATATAATTATAGACTATAAAAAAATATATTATCTTTGTGGAAAGAAATCCCGTTCCGATGGGATTTTTTCTATTTTATAAAATGATGAAGTTATGAGTACAGTATCTTATTACACAGCGGAAGGACTTAAAAAATTAAGAGAAGAATTAGATTATTTAAAAACGGTGATGCGTCCTAAAGCATCTCAAGATATAGCAGATGCAAGAGATAAAGGTGATTTATCTGAAAATGCAGAATATGATGCTGCCAAAGAAGCACAGGGAATGTTAGAAATGAAAATTGCTAAACTAGAGGAAGTTCATGCTAATGCCCGATTAATTGATGAGTCTAATCTCGATTTGTCAAAAGTTTTGGTTTTATCAAGTGTAAAAATCAAAAATCAGGCAAATGGCATGGAAATGAAATATACTTTAGTTGCCGAAAGTGAAGCCGATTTGAAAACAGGGAAAATATCTGTTACTTCTCCTATTGGAAAAGGTTTATTAGGAAAATCAATAGGTGAAGTTGCCGAAATTAATGTGCCTAATGGTGTTTTGAAATTTGAAATTTTAGAAATTTCAAGAGACTAAGTCATTGCGAGGAATGGAGCACCCGAACGGAGCTTAAGCTAATCTCACGATATAGATTTTTAAAAATTAAACTATGAGTTCTATATTCACCAAAATAGTAAACGGAGAAATTCCATGTTATAAAATTGCTGAAGATGATAACTATTTTGCCTTTTTAGATATTAATCCTAATGCTAAAGGACACACTTTGTGCATTCCAAAATTTGAAATCGATAAGATTTTTGATATGGACGAAGCACATTATTTGGGATTAATGCATTTTTCAAGAAAGGTGGCTATTGCTTTAGAAAAAACAATTCCCTGCAACCGAATTGCAATATCAGTTATAGGACTAGAAGTTCCTCATGTTCACGTTCATTTGATTCCATTAAATACGATGGATGATATTCGTTTTCAGAAAAAAGTAACTTTAAGTAAAGAAGAATTTGAAAATTTAGCTCAGGAAATTAGAGCTAATTTATAATCTATTAAAAGGCATAAAATAAAAACACGAATTTGTTCGTGTTTTTTTATACAAAAAACTGAACCAATATGAGAAAATTTGTTCCTTTTCTATTCTTGTTTTTATCTGTTTTAAGTGTTGCTCAAACTAAACCAGCGTATACAGATATTGATAATAAAATTTCCAAAATTCCTGTAGAGTTAACTACTTCAACAACAGGAATTGCAAAATTCATAACGGATAATTTTAAAACGGATACCGAAAAAATCCGGGCAGTTTTCTATTGGGCAGCTACTAATATTAGTTATGATGTGCCGAATATGCATTCGCCAAATCAATTCGAATCAGCACAGCAAAAAATAGAAAATACATTAAAATCTAAGAAAGGAGTTTGTATTCATTATGCGGAAGTTTTTAATGATATTTCAAATAAAATTGGAATTAAATGCCGAATAATTGAGGGGTATACCAAACAAAATGGAAAGATTGATAACTTATCTCACGCCTGGTGTGCAGCTTTAATTGATAATAAATGGTTTGTGTTTGATCCTACCTGGGGCGCTGGAGTGGTAACAAACGGAAAGTTTGTAAAGAGGTTGAATAATTCTTTTTTTAAAGCAGAACCTTCAAAAATAATTGCCTCGCACATGCCCTTTGATTATTTGTGGCAATTTTCGAATTATCCTATTACCAATTCTGAGTTTTATGCAGGGAAAATTCAAGTAGATAAAACTAAAAAGTATTTTGATTTTGAGAAAGAGATTGCTCATTATTACAAAATATCCGAAAACGATCAGTTTTTTGAATCGGCTGCACGAGTAGAAAAAAACGGCTTGAAAAATGCTATGATTCTAGAGTATTATAACTTTAAAAAGAATCAGTGGAATACTTTAATGCAGAATGCAAACATTGATAAATTGAATGCAATCGTAACTGAACTCAATGAAGCAGTGTTGCAGTTGAATGATTTTATAATGTATCGAAATAAAAAATTCAAACCTACTTTTTCGGATGAAGTAATTAATAGAATGATTCAAACACCAAGAGAGAAATTGGCAAAATGCCAAAACGATATTTTTAAGATTGGAACTGTTGGAGCAGAAAATGCATCCAATTTAACTTCGGTAAAAAAGACAATTGCACAAGCTTTAGTTCAGGCAGATGAACATGCAGCATTTGTAAAAGACTATTTGAGCAAATCTAAATTGATCAGAAAAACAATGTTCTCAAAAGTATCCTGGTTAGGAATACCATTAAATTAGTTTTTTTAAGCTAATTTGCATGGTGGTTCCTTTCCCTATTTCAGAATGTAAAACTTTAATATTGCCTTTATGGTATTCTTTTACAATTCTATTGCTTAAAGAAAGTCCTAGTCCCCAGCCTCGTTTTTTAGTGGTAAATCCAGGTTCAAAAATGGTTTTGAATTGATTTTTTGGAATTCCGCTGCCGGTATCGCTAATGTTTATTTTTACAAAAATAGGATCTTCTTCAATCTTAACCGCAATTTTTCCTTTACCTTTCATAGCATCAATGGCATTTTTAATCAGATTTTCTATGGTCCAACTATGTAAAGTAGGGTTGAGCATGGTATAAATTGATGTTGTGGGACTTTCGAAAGAAAATTCGATTTGCTTAGAAAATCTCGATTGAAGGTAGTTGTAGGTTTGCAATGTTTCTTCAATAATATTACTTTTTTCTAAAACAGGTTCTGAGCCTATTTTTGAAAAACGATCTGTAATAGTTTGCAATCGGTCAATGTCTTTTTCAATTTCTGAAGTGGTAGATTCATCAATATCTTCGGTTTTTAGAATTTCGACCCAACCAATTAACGAAGAAAGAGGCGTACCTATTTGATGTGCAGTTTCTTTAGCCATTCCTGCCCAAAGTTTGTTTTGAGTGGCAATTTTTGTACTGCGATAGAAATAATAAATCAATGCCGAAAACAAGAAAATAATCAACAGTAAAGCTATAGGATAATATTTGAGTTTATTCAACAAAGCCGAATTGCCGTAATACCATTTTTGGAATTTTTTAGGAGCATATTCAATTATAATGGGTTCGTTTTCTTTCTTCAGACGGGATAAGAAATTTTGAGCTTTTTCTTCATCATTTACAATACTTTCATCAATATTAAGAGTATTAATAATGCTGTCATTTTCGGTGAGGATAACAGGAATAGAAGTATTGTTCTTGAAAATTTGAAGCGGAAGTTCCACATCAGTGTTTTCATCAGCATTGATAAGTGTTTTTTGAGCATTTGCCAAAAGATTCATCTTCAGACGTTCTTCATTTTTAAAAATCTGAAAAAAAGTATAGGTGTTCCAAAGAATTAAGGAAATGATAAGGAATGAAGTGAAAATAAGAATCCATCTTCCCGTATTTCTTTTGTCATAAAATTGCATAAATGATATTTTGAACTATAAATATAACGAAATATTAATAGTATTATTTTAGTTTTTTTTAAGATTTAGATATAATTCATCCTGCAAAAGTATTTCTGCCTGGCTTCGAACTTCCTTGTTTGACAGGAATTAAAAATTAAAACTGAAATTGTAAAACAAACGTTATTGTCAGATAGAAGAAGTTACTATATTTGTATATTCAATATTTTTCTGTAAAAGAGTTTTGCTTTCTAAGTTAAAAGGCTTGAATGAAAATGATATGCTTCTGATAGAGAAGTATTTTTGGAAAAACAATAATCAAATAACAATTAAAATAACGAAGATGGAAGTTACAGGGAAAATTAAAGTCGTTAATCCAGAGCAACAAGTTAGTGCGTCATTTAGAAAAAGAGAGTTAGTTGTTACTACTGAGGAGCAATATCCTCAACATATATTGGTTGAGTTTACACAAGACAAATGTGATTTATTGAACAATTACAATATTGGCGAAGCGGTAAAAGTTTCTATCAATTTAAGAGGTAGAGAATGGGTTAACCCACAAGGAGAAACAAGATATTTTAATAGTATTCAAGGTTGGAGAATTGAGAAAATGGCTGCTGAAGCACCTTCTGCTCCAATGCCAGCTGCTCCAGCTTTTGCACCAGCTACAAACTTGAATGAAGACGAGCCAGATGATTTGCCGTTTTAATTCGATATAAAATATAAAACAAGCCTTGGATCATTTCAAGGCTTTTTTTTATGCTTAAAATGAAGGTTTAATGATGGCGCCAATTCCCAATTGGTTTCCTATTTGAGGATAAACAAAAGCCGAAGTTTTATTCTTTTTTCCAAAATTAATTTTTTGAAACGGATTGTAATAAGATACTAGAATTCCTGAAGCGAGTCCAATTCCAGCTCCTGTCAAAACATCTGAAGCATAGTGCTTATTGTTAGCTACACGTAATATTCCTGTAGCAGTTGCAAATACAAAACCACTACTGGCATACCAAAAATTAGAATTTTTGTATTCCTGATATAAAAGCGCAGCATTAGTAAAAGCAAGAGCGGTATGTCCTGAAGGAAAACTCAATCGGTCTGAACCATCTGGACGATGCGCTTTAACCGAATGTTTTATCGCTGTGACTATAACGTAGCTAAGCGTATTGGCAGTAGCTAAATCTATAGTTTGATGTTTAAAGGTGTTTTTAGGCTTAAAACCTAAAAATTTCCCAGCGTAAATTTGTGCTGCAGGAATAAAAAGAGTGAAATCATCAACACGAGTACTGAAATTGGAACCAAAAAAAGATTGAGAATCTTTTTGAATGTCTTTATTTAACTGGCTGTTAAATAATATAACGCCAGAACCAATCAAAGCGGTAGGAATAATAAGTGATTTATAAGTAAGCTTTTTTTGATTAGCAACCGAATCCAGTGCTTGTCCGTTTGTTTTTGGAATCAAAAAAAAGAGCATTACTACAAACAATATTTTTTTCATGTAAATAAAAATTGGGAGTTTACTAAGGTAACCAAATAAAGTAAATTACTTTTGTCAAATGTAAGCGTATATCCTTTTAGAATAAAAGTTATGTATTATTTATCCGAAGATTTATTTTTTCCACCAGTTCATTTAGCCCATTCTTCAGGAATTGTTGGTCTGGGTGGCGATTTGTCTCCAGAGCGATTGCAATTGGCTTACAAAAGTGGCATTTTCCCCTGGTTTGAAGATGGTGAACCTATTACGTGGTGGTCGCCAAATCCAAGAATGGTTTTGTTTTTGGATGAATTGATAGTTTCTAAAAGCATGCGAAATATTCTAAACAGAAATATTTTCAAGGTAACATTCAATCAAAATTTTAGAGAGGTGATTTCGAATTGTCAGAATGTAAAACGCGACGGTCAAAATGGAACCTGGATTACTAACGATATGATTGAAGCTTATTGTAAATTGAATGAATTAGGAATTGCTAAATCGGTTGAGGTTTGGCAAGACAACGAACTCGTAGGTGGTTTGTATGGTGTCGATTTAGGTCATGTTTTTTGTGGCGAAAGTATGTTTTCTTTAGTTTCGAATGCTTCTAAAGTGGCTTTTATTACTTTGGTTAACCAATTAAAAAAGGAGAATTACAAACTGCTCGATTGTCAGGTTTATAATTCTCATTTAGAAAGCTTAGGTTGTCGTGAAATTGAACGTGATGAATTTATGGATATACTTCTAAATCATTTTTAACCGCAAAGATTAAAAAAGTTTTTCGCAAAGTTTCGTTAAGAGAGACCCAAAGTCTCCCTCTCCTTTGGAGAGGGATGGGGAGAGGATTAAAAATTCAACTTCACAAAATTCCAATCCAGAGTTTTATATAAAACCAATTCATTTTTCAAACTCGGCAATCCAATAATTAATTTCAAAGTTTCGTGTGCCATCATGGAGCCAATCATTCCTGGCAAAGTGCCTAACACGCCATTAAAACTACAATTAGGTACATCTTTAGGATTAGGCGGTTCAGGAAATAAATCACGTAAATTTTTACTTCCCTGATGGTTAAAGACTGCTATTTGTCCTTCGAAACCTAAAATACTACCATAAACTAAGGTTTTTCCAAGAGTCACACAGGTATCATTGACTAAATAGCGTGTACTAAAATTGTCCGAACCATCGACTACAATATCAAAATCAGTAATGATTCTGGAAGCATTTTTTACAGTAAGTTTTTCTTCGAAAGCCTGAACTTCAATGAGCGGATTCAGTTTTTCAATAGTTGCTTTTGCTGTTGTTGCTTTAGGTAATCCTATTTGGTCTTCGGTATATAAAATCTGGCGGTGCAAATTATGAATTTCTATTTTGTCAAAATCTACAATCCCAATGCTACCAACACCAGCTGTAGCAATGTATTGCAAAATAGGACAACCTAAACCACCAGCACCAATTACAAGCACTTTTGCTTTTTTTAATTTTTCCTGTCCTTCATCGCCAATTTCAGGTAAAATCATCTGACGATTGTATCGTAAAAAATCTTGAATTATACTCATAATATCTGCAATCTAAAAATCGTTAATCTAAAATCTAGAATCAAAAGTTCTATCCCAATCTTTCCAAACAGGTTCGTATCCTCTTTGGGTAATAATAGATGCGATTTCAGCAACCGAACGTTCATCACTAATCTCAAATTGTTCCAAGGATTGCGGATCAACCACATAACCACCAGGATTGGTTTTAGAACCTGCACTCATACTGGTTGTTCCAATTGGGATAATGTTATTTCTGAATTTTTCATTCTCACGCGTAGAAATCGAAATTTCAACATCTTCATTCCACAAGCGATACGCACAAATCAATTGGGTTAAATCGGCATCGTCCATGATAAAATTAGGTTCGATAATTCCTTCGGCAGGACGCAATCTCGGAAAAGAAACTGCATATTTGGTTTGCCAATAAGTTTTTTGCAAATAATCCAAATGTAAGGCGTTGAAAAAACTATCGGTCCGCCAATCTTCTAAACCTAATAAAACACCCAATCCAATTTTGTGAATACCCGCTTTCCCAATTCGGTCAGGAGTATCCAAACGGAAATCAAAATTTGATTTTTTCCCTTTGGTATGGTATTTTTTATAAACTTCCTGATGATAGGTTTCCTGATACACTAAAACGGAATATACTCCAGCCTCATGCAATCGTTCGTATTCTTCCTGAGAAAGCGGTTGTACTTCGACAGAAATGATAGAAAAATCTTTTTTGATTTGTTCAATAGCATTCAGGAAATAATTAATGTTTACCGTATAATTGGCTTCTCCGGTCACCAATAAAACATGATCAAATCCTGATTTTTTCAAGACTTCAACTTCGAGTTTTATTTCTGAATCGGTAAGTGTTTTTCGCTTGATTTTATTATCCAGACTAAAACCACAATAAGTACAAATATTTTGACATTCGTTGCTGAGATACAAAGGTGCATACATTTGGATGGTTTTTCCAAAGCGTTTTTTCGTCAATTCATGACTCATTTGCGCCATTCGCTCTAAATACGGCTGAGCAGCTGGAGAAATTAATGCCAGAAAATCATCGAGATTTCTTTTTGACTTCGCTAATGATTGTTCTACTTGCTTTACTGTAGTAGAATAAATTTTGGATTGAATTTCGTTCCAATTGTATTGTTCAAAAACGGATTTAAATGTTGTCATTGCATTGTGTTTTTACCGCAAAGAATACAAAGGGTTACGTAAAGTTGCTGAGCTTTGTGAACTTTGCGAAAAACCTTGCGTACTTTGTGGTTAAATAGTTATTCATATAAAAACGCAGTCAACGGACTAGAAGCTACTGCGTGCGAATATTGTTGTCCTAGTTTGGCTTCAAATGCTTTTCTTCCTGCAATTACAGCTTCTTTGAATGCTTCAGCCATCAATTTGGGATTTCCAGCTACTGCAATTGCTGTATTAACTAAAACAGCATCGGCACCCATTTCCATTGCTTTTGCCGCATCCGATGGTGCTCCAATTCCAGCATCGATAATCACAGGAACTTTAGATTGTTCGATAATAATTTCCAGAAAATCAATCGTTTTTAATCCTTTGTTGCTCCCAATTGGTGAACCTAATGGCATTACGGCAGCCGTTCCTGCATCTTCTAATCGCTTGCACAAAACAGGGTCAGCGTGAATATAAGGCAGAACTATAAAACCTAATTTGGCCAACTCTTCAGTAGCTTTTAAAGTTTCGATTGGATCGGGTAGCAGGTATCTTGGATCGGGATGAATTTCGAGTTTTAACCAATTTGTCTCTAATGCTTCTCGGGCTAATTGGGCAGCAAAAACAGCTTCTTTAGCATTTCTTGCTCCCGACGTATTGGGTAATAAATTAATTCCGGGATGTTTTAAATGCGATAAAATAGCATCAGTATCGGTTTCTAAATCGACACGTTTTAAGGCAACTGTAACTAATTCGCTTCCAGAAGCCAGAATAGCTTCTTCCATTTGGCTATTCGAACCGAATTTTCCTGTTCCTAAAAACAAGCGCGAGTGCAGTTCTTTATCACCAATTTTAAACAATGACGTTTCCATATAATTTTTCGTTAAGTGCTGTTATTAATTTTGCTTTGCTATCGCTTTCAGTAATCAATCCTGAAACAGCAATACCATGAATTCCTGTTTTGATAATCAATTCGACATCGTCAGTTAAAATACCTCCAATAGCGTAAATTGGTGTTTTTATTTGTTGCTCTTTTATTTGTGCTAAAATATTCTGGCAACCTTCTAATCCTAAAATCGGACTTAATTTTTCTTTGGTTTTTGTAAAACGAAAGGGACCTAAACCGATATAATCACAACCATTTTGTACGTGATTTTCAATGTGTTCGAATGTGTTAGCCGTACCACCAATGATTTTGGTATTTCCTAAAATTTCACGGGCTTTGGAAATCCCCATGTCGCTTAATCCCAAATGAACACCGTCAGCATCAATTTCTTTTGCTAATGCTACGTTGTCGTTGATAATAAAAGTGGCTAAATATTCCTGACATAATACTTTTACGGCTTCCGCCAAAGTAAAAATGTCTTCGGAAGTAGCATTTTTGAAACGCATTTGAATCCAATCGCAACCGTGATCCAAAGCCTGGTGAATGTTGTACAATTGTTCTTCAACTGTATTTCCTTGTGATATGTATTGTAAACGATTAAACATAATGATTTCCTAATTGAGTTGGGTTTGACAATAAAAAGTTTTCGGTATAACTTTTAGCATTTTTACAGGCATTCAAAAGGTTTTGTTCCAATGCCAGATTAGCAGTTATAGCTGCAGATAATACACAGCCCGAACCGTGTTTTTGATGTATTTTGGTGTTTTTTGGAGAAAGCCTGAAAAGCTGATTTTGAGTGTGTAAATAATCGGTACCAACTTCCGTGGGATGATGTCCTCCTTTTAATAAAACAGCACAATTTTTTGATAGTTTTTCAATACTAATTTCAACTGATTTTTCTTTGGAATCCAATTTTAAAATTTCATTATAATTGGGAGTTATTAAATCTATTTCGTTTAAAATGGCAACCAAATCATTTTGATTTTCAATTGTCAAAAAATCAAATTCAGTAGTGGATTTTAAAACGGTATCCCAAACTATTTTTGTTTCTGGTGAAAGCTTTTTTATCAAAAAAACAATCGATTTTAAATAGTTTAATGACGGAACAATCCCAATTTTTACTGCTTTAATCTCATAAGCTTCGAATAACGTTTCAATTGATTGCAACACAAATTCGAGTGCCGTCCATTGAATGTCTACAAACTTATTTTCAGTCTGGATGGTGTTTGCGGTATTGATTGCAAAACCATACACCTGATGTTGCTCGAAAGTTTTAATATCTGCCAAAACTCCAGCACCAGCCGAAGGATCAAAACCAGCAATGCTTAATGCGAAAGGACGATTTGTTGACATAATTCGAAATTTTTTATGGGTTGATTTGTGTTCCAGATAGTACCTAAAAGCGCTACATCATCAAAACCAGCATCCAGTGTTTTTTTTATATTCTGAGCTTCGATTCCGCCTAAAGCCACGAGTTTTGTATTGAAATTGCTTCTTTTTTTAATTTCTTCAAATAGATTTTTTTTCGAAACATAATTTTGTTTTGAAATACTCGGATAAACAGGGCTCAAAAAAGCATAGTCAAAATTCTTAGATAAGGAATTGAATTCTTCGATTGTATGTGTCGAAGTAGATTTTATTATGATTCCATCTGCTTTTGAGAATTTATCAGGTCTATTTGTTGAAGTAAAATGAATTCGATTAACTCCTAATTCTTCGACTAAATTATGATAACTGTGTAAAACCAGTTTTTTTCTATATTCCAAACCAATTGCAGTGACAAAAGCTTTCATTTCTTCCGCTGAAAACTCTGGTTTTCTAACGTGAAAAAATTCCAATCCAGACTCAAAAAGAGTATGGATGGTATTGATTTCGTTTGCTATTGCAGTTGGATTGGAAATAACTATCATTTTTAAGATGTAAGTTAGAAGTTGGGAGTTGGAAGTTACAAGAAATTCTTACTTCTAGCTTCCAACTCCCAGCTTCCCTCTTTTTTTAGATATAAATCTCTTTTCCTTGTTCCACAAACTCCTCTGATTTCTCTTGCATTCCTTTTTCGGCTTCGGCAACATCACGAATTTCCTGTGATATTTTCATAGAGCAGAATTTTGGTCCACACATCGAGCAGAAATGCGCTACTTTAGCTCCATCAGCAGGTAAGGTTTCGTCGTGGAATTCACGTGCTGTATCTGGATCAAGTGCTAAGTTAAATTGATCTTCCCAACGGAATTCAAAACGCGCTTTACTCAATGCATTATCACGGTATTGTGCTCCTGGATGTCCTTTGGCTAAATCGGCAGCATGAGCTGAGATTTTATATGTGATTACTCCGTCTTTTACGTCTTTTTTGTTAGGTAAACCAAGGTGTTCTTTTGGTGTAACATAACACAACATCGCACAGCCGTACCAACCAATGATTGCTGCTCCAATAGCGGAAGTAATGTGGTCATAACCCGGAGCAATATCAGTAGTTAAGGGTCCAAGTGTGTAAAAGGGCGCTTCAGAACAATGTTCCAATTGCTTGTCCATATTTTCTTTAATCATGTGCATCGGCACGTGACCCGGACCTTCAATAAATACCTGTACATCGTGTTTCCATGCAATTTTTGTCAATTCCCCTAAAGTTTCTAGTTCGGCAAATTGTGCCGCATCATTGGCATCAGCAATAGAACCCGGGCGTAAACCATCTCCAAGAGAAAAAGCCACATCGTATTGTTTCATGATTTCACAGATTTCCTCGAAATGTGTGTATAAGAAGTTTTCTTTATGGTGAAACAAACACCATTTTGCCATAATCGAACCACCACGAGATACAATTCCTGTAACACGATTAGCGGTTAAATGAATGTAACGTAATAAAACTCCCGCGTGAATTGTGAAATAAGAAACTCCTTGTTCTGCTTGTTCAATTAATGTATCACGGAAAACTTCCCAAGTCAAATCTTCGGCAATTCCGTTTACTTTTTCCAATGCTTGGTAAATTGGTACGGTTCCAATTGGCACTGGTGAGTTACGGATAATCCATTCTCTGGTTTCGTGGATGTTTTTTCCAGTAGATAAATCCATAATTGTATCAGCTCCCCAACGGCAAGCCCAAACCGCTTTTTCTACTTCTTCTTCGATAGATGAGGTAACCGCACTGTTTCCGATATTAGCATTGATTTTTACTAAGAAATTACGTCCTACAATCATTGGCTCACTTTCCGGGTGGTTGATGTTGTTAGGGATAATGGCACGACCTGCTGCAATTTCGCTACGAACAAATTCGGCTGTGATTTTACTTTTTGGTGTATTGGCTCCAAAACTATGTCCTGCATGCTGGCATTGCATTGCTTTGGTTTGATTTTCAAGTTGCTCGATGCGCTGATTTTCACGAATGGCAATGTATTCCATTTCGGGAGTAATGATTCCTTTTTTTGCGTAATGCAATTGGGAAACATTGGCTCCTTTTTTGGCGCGCATTGGTTTGTGTAAATATTCAAAACGCAGGTGATTTAGTTTTTCATCATTCAAGCGTTCCTTACCGTAATTCGAAGTGATTTCGGTTAATTCTTCTACATCATTACGGTCTAAAATCCATTGTTCACGGATGCGTGGTAGTCCTTTTCTAACGTCGATTTCGATATTTGGGTCGGTATAAGGACCGGAAGTATCGTAAACAGTTACTGGAGGATTGTGCTCGACACCACCTCTTGAAAGTTTTGTGTCGGATAATTTGATTTCGCGCATAGCGACTTTTATCGGGTGGATTTCGCCATCGATATATACTTTAGTCGAATTTGGGAAAGGTTGTCTGGATATTTTTTCTTCGTTTGTCATATTTTTTTAATTGAAAGATTCTTTTAATTGAAAGATTGAAGAGTTAAAAAAATGAATGATTTTTTATTTTGTCGTCAAAACAAAATTTTTAAATATTTAATCATTTAATTTTTAAATAAAATTAACCGCCTTGTGTAGCAGAAATAATCAGGATATCGTCAGTTTCGGATAGGAGGTGGCTGTTCCAATTGGATTTTGGAATTACGTTGCTGTTTATGGCTACAGCAATGCCATTTTGTTTTTGGGGAATTTCAATATCAAGCAAGGCTTGAATGCTTAGAGCATCAGCTTGAAATTGTTTGATTTGGTTGTTGATTTTTAGTTCCATTCCTTTTTAATTTTTTAGATAAAAATTACTTTAGGAATGGCTACAGTGTACCCAAAAAATGGGACTACGGAAGTCATCTTACTTTTCCCTACGCTAGTATGAACTAGATCAGGTTCAGAGGGTAAAATCTCAGCCTACATTTGTAGACACCCCTAAAGTGAGCTACAAATGTATGGAAAAAGTTGGAAGTTAGAAGTTCAAAGTTGGAAGTTTAACAAAATTTTGCTGATTACTAAAAATACTAAACACTGTTGACTAGCTTCTTGTCCAACAATTAGCTATATGGTCGTTAACCATTCCTGTGGCTTGCATGTGAGCATAAACTACGGTAGAGCCTACAAATTTAAAACCGCGTTTTTTTAAATCTTTGCTTATGGCATCCGAAAGTGGAGTAGTGGCGGGAACGTCTTTAAGACTTTCAAGATTATTGTCAATGGGTTTACCGTCTACAAATCCCCAAATGTATTTGGAAAAGCTTCCAAATTCTTCCTGAATTTTCATGAAAGCAATAGCATTAGAAACAGCAGAATATACTTTAAGTTTGTTTCGAATGATTCCCGCATCCAAAAGCAATTCCTGAATTTTGTCTTCAGAGTATTGAGCTATTTTTTTATAATCGAAATTATCAAATGCCTTGCGGAAATTTTCTCTTTTTGTTAAAATTGTATACCAACTCAATCCTGCCTGGAAGGTTTCGAGTATTAAAAATTCGAATAAAGTGGCATCATCATACACTGGTTTCCCCCATTCTTCATCGTGGTATTTTCGGTATAAATCGTCTTTTTCGCACCAGGCGCAACGTGTTTTGTTTTCCATATTATTTACTGTGTATGTATTTTTCAATGATTGAATGTCCAAGATAGATTAAAGGTGTGAGTGAAATAGCAATGATTAATTTTACAAAATAACCGGTAAATGCTGAAGCAATATAATCAGTTGTAGAGATTTTTCCTGTCATCCAAAAAGCAATTCCAAGTACAATGAAACTATCAAATAACTGAGAGATTACCGTAGATCCAGTGCTTCGTAACCAAATCATTTTATTCCCCGTTTTGTTTTTAAAGAAATGGAATATAGTTACATCAATTAATTGAGAAACTAAAAAAGCAGTAATACTCCCAACAATAATCCACATACTTTGCCCAAAAACTCCATTAAATTGTGAATCAGTAACCAATCCTTCTCCTTTTACAGCAGGAATCTTTAATGCAAAATAGAGTAAAATAAAACAATAGGCAATCAGACAGGCTGTTATTAGTGATAGCTTTTTTACTCCTTTTTGGCCAAAATACTCATTGATTAAATCAGTAGTTAAAAATACAATGGGCCAGGGTAAAATACCAATACTCATTAGATAAGGTCCCACATAGATAAGTTTTCCGCCAATTAATTCGGCTACAACAGCATTCGTAATGAATATTCCAGCAAGAATTAGAAAAACGGTGTCTTTTTTGGATTGAAACATAAATCTGGATTTGTATCAACCAAATTTAGTTTCTTTATTTCAAATGGAATAATAGAACAAAAGTTAAATTCAAAAAAAAATCCCATCTCGTTTGAGAAAACGAGACGGGATTTAATATAATTGTAGGTGTATTAGATTAACCTAAAGCAACTCTTTTGAAACCTGTAATTTCAACGTTGAATCCTTTAACATAATCACCAACTTTTTTACTGTCATCTTTGATGAAGTTTTGATCTAGTAAAGCTTTTTCCTGATCTAAAGTTGTATTGTCAGAAATGAAACGTTGTACTTTTCCAGGAATAATTTTATCCCAGATTTGTTCTGGTTTTCCTTCAGCTTTTAATTCAGCTTTAGCATCTTCTTCAGCTTGTTTTAAAACTTCTGGAGTTAATTGAGAGTAAGAAATATATTTAGGAACATTTTTTAAAGTTTTTCCTAAACGTTTTGCTTCTTCATTATCTTTTTCGATTACAGCAATACGAGCCGCAAGTTCAGATTCAACAAAAGCAGGATCAAAAT